>WNGR01003807.1_pt1 | contig 29320 bp, 29 predicted proteins | sample 5407581 | NCBI WGS metagenome assembly WNGR01 (sample SAMN13153383, study PRJNA577476) | soil metagenome | isolation source: 80 cm soil or saprolite under Garry oak tree replicate 2 | place: USA:California | collected 2016-06-15
CTATTTTTATGGAAAGCCCTATCTGGCGCAATCAAGAACTGCCGTTAGCCGAGTATGGGCTGGAATACATACGGGTCGATCCCGCATCTCACGTGGTATTCCCGGATGGAACTTACATCACCCAGTGGATCGATATTGATCGCACCTGCGAAGAGCTATCCAGGTTCTCCCGAAAAGACGCCGCCACCTATCGCAAGATGATATCCGAATGGCGGAGCGTTGCACCAATCTTCAACAAACTGCGCTACACCCCCGCTGGCTGGGACCCTGCGATCACCGGAGAACTTGCAACGCATCCCCAGGGAGCGATCTGGATGCGCCGCCAGGCACTTTCAGCGTGGGAAATCATCGATGCCGCCTTTGAAGACTGGCATGTCAAGTCATGGATGTTGTGGTTCGCAGAGGGGACATTGCAACCCGCCGATCGACCCGGCACCGGGCTGCTCGCCTACTCGTTCGTTGCTGGGCGACAGCGCAGTGGCTGGGCTATTCCTAAAGGCGGCTCCGGAAGGCTTCCTCAAGCCCTGGGCCGCATCATCGAGGATCACGGTGGAACCCTTCTCACGAACAGGCAGGTGAGCCGGCTGATCCTGGAGGGAGGGCGATGTGTTGGTGTCGAGACTGAGACCGGCGAGCAGTTCTGCGCTCGCCATGCCGTTGTTTCCACCATTCACGTCAAGCACCTGGTGAATATGGCGCCCCCGGAAGCCTGGGGTGACGCTTTCTTGTATGGTGTGGAAACCTACAAAGCCGGTCGCACAATGTTCGTAACCCACTATGCTACTACGGAGCCTCCCAGAGCGATCAGCCAGTATTGCTTGTGCTAACGCCTTCTGTGGAAGATCCTTATCGTGTCCCTACAGGCAAGCATATAGTCAAGGTGATCAACTTCCAACCCTACTCATTACGTGAGGGACCTGAAAAGTGGGACGAGATCAAGGAGAGGGTGGCTGCTAACAACCTTGAGCAGCTGCGGCAGTACGCGCCCAATCTGAGCGATGACAAAATCCTCGCCAGCGAAATCCGCAGCCCTCTCGACCTTGAGCGCTATAACCGGCACAACTGGCATGGGAGCTGTCATGGTGGAGACCTTAGCCCGTCTCAAGCGGAAACACTGCGACCGGTCCCTGGCTACGCCCAGCATCGCATGCCGATTCCTGGCCTCTATCAGACCGGCGCTACCACCCATCCTGGTGGTTCAGTCACCGGCGCACCGGGCCGCAATGCCGCAATGGTGCTACTCAAGGACCTCGGTAGGGACTTGAACGAGGTGATCCAGGCGAGATGAACCCGCTTGTATTTTTATGACCACTGCGGCCTGGGGTATTCGGGATTTTCCGCTGCCGCAAAAGAAGGATACACGGGTATGAACGTCCCATGCTGCCACTGGAACAGGTATGACAGCGCCAGTGTATTTTGGCCGCTTAGACCCGCCTGGGTCGCAGGATCAAACCTTACCGCTCCTTGAACGCTGTTGAATGTATCGCCAGAATGCAGTTCCCTGATCAGTGCGGCATTGTTGATGCTGCCAATTTTCGTGACTGCCTGCTGCACCACCTGCCCTACAGCGTACGCCTCTGCGATATCAGCATTGATAGCGTTAGCAGAACCCCCATACTGGGCGAGATAATCCTGAACCATCTGAGCGTTCTGGAAGTTGTTGGCTTCAGGATACCAGCCATTCGGAACGAATATCCCTTCTGTAGATTTGAGCCCGACAGCCTTGATAAAATCGGTACCTGCGTCAGGGCCGGCAGTGGCAATCAACGACACTGGATTGTAGCGCTGCTGCCTGAAAGTCTTTATGAACGCGGTAAGATCGGGGAGCAGAGTACCCAGGAGCACTACCTGTGCGCCGGAGGTAACCACCGCGTTGGCGAAAGGCGAGTAGTCCTTGGTCGTATCCGCCGGGTAGACGTGGTAATAGACGGTTTTGACACCGCCATTTTCCAGTAACTGCCTCGCCAGGTCCACCTGCGGCTGGGTAAAGGGGTCATCCTCGGTAGCATAAGCGGCTGTTTTAGGCCGCTCGTCTTGAGGCAGTGACAAGATATAGTACGCGAACGTAACCAGGTTGTTAGCAACCGGGAGAGAGACGTCGAAGATATTATTGAGTCCCCGGTTGAAGACGGAAGGGCCACCCCCTGATCCCTCCACCATCGCGTATCCATACTTGTTGGCGACAACTGATGCCGACTTTGTCAGTAGCGTAGAGAAAGGCCCAAATACCAGGTCGACGTGATCAACAGTAATCAACTGCTGGTAGTTGGCTGCGACTTTCGCCGGGTCGCTGTTGTCAGGAATAGCGACCAGTTGGACCGGGCGGCCCAGAAGGCCGCCATTCTTGTTGATAGTATCTGCCCAGAGCTGGTATCCCTGCTTCGTAGCTGGCCCGTCAGCGGAGAAGTCGCTCGAAGTAGAATACGAGAAGCCGATTTTTATTGGCTTCTGGTTTTGAAAGCCAGGCGTAGATTGCCCACAAGCGCTCAACCCTACAAGCGCCATAATGGCAATGCAAGCGATGTACGAAATATTCCTGATCCATGCGCTATAGTGTTCTGGCATATATGTTCTCCTTGAAATCCAGCCCTGACGCTGCGCTAACGCCCCCCTCGATAAATCGGGGGCTACATATGGCTAGTCCTGCGTACTCAACAGGGCTGCAATGAAGCTCCTCTGGCTCTGCTCCTGCTAATTCCTCTGACCTGATTGAAGAGACGTGCCCTGTCTACCATTCGGTTGATATGGTGCTACTGGATAAGGGGAGTAGGGTGGGGGCGGCCCGGCCGGAGGCAATGCGTTGTACGATCTTGCATCTTGAGGCTGAGCTGCTCCGGTAACGGTACGGAAAATACCGCTGACCGTCATCTGGTTATTCTGCTCGTTTTCTATAGGAGTAATATCGAACTGTGTAGGCGCGTAAAAGTTCTGGTCTTCTCGCAGCTTAAACGCCTCCACCGAAGCCCGTAACTGTTCTACTAGTCGTGCCAATCGCTCCATATTTTGCGATGCGTCTCGTGTACTGGTGCTGCTTTGCTCTGTCGTATCGGAGACGCCTTGCATAATTTGCACAATAGCCCCTGAAGACTGCAACTGCTGCGTTGTCATCAGGCTAATGTTTTCAATTTCTTCTGCCTCGTGATCAATGGCAGCGAAGATCGACCCCAGAGTGGCACCTGCTTCCTGTGTCAGTTTGGCGCCCACCGAGGTTTCATGTTCGGTATCCTGCATAGCGACTGCTACTGCACCTATATCTTCGCGGATACTGCGCACAATGCGAGCGACTGTGCTAGCCTCTTCTTTAGCTCGTTCTGCCAGGCGCCGGATATCGGCAGCAACGGCACCGAAGCCCTTGCCGTTCTCGCCTGCCATCGCCGCCTGGATTGCAGCATCTAGCGCCAGGCGATTCGTTTGATGGGCGATGTTAGAGATAGCAGTCAGGATCTCGTCGATCTCACGCGAACGGTCGCCGAGCAATTGCACTTTGCCTGCTGTATCCTGCACGTTTTCGTGGATACGTTCTATACCTTGAAGCGACTGATTCATCGATGCGCGTCCACTTTGCGCATTCAAACGCGTCTCACGCGCTATTTTATACAGAACCTGCGCCCGCTCAGCCACGTGGCGGCTTGAGCCAGCAATATGTTCGACGCCCGCGGTGGCATTAGCGATTTGCTGGAGCTGTATATCGCCATTTTCTACCAGTTGTGTCATATGGTCCAGAATCGTTACCGTTGAGTTTTCCACTTCGTGAGCGACCATTTTCACCCGCACTATCAAGCTGCTCAGTTCCTCTACCATGTAGTTGAAGGAGTCGGCCAGTACGCCCAGGGTGTCAACTGTCACTTCTGCCTGTACTCGCAGATCACCTTCACCTACGCCGCTCACTTCACTCACCAGTTTCTCTACCTGGGCTTGCAGGCTGTCGCGCTGGGCCTGAGTTTCCTGAATGAGGCGCACAATGTTATCCAGCATGTTATTCATGGAATTGGCCACCAGGTGGATTTCATCGCGACCCCTGATCCTGGCTCGTGCGCTGGTTTCACCCCTGGCTATACGCTTGGTGAGCGAGGTCAGTTGACCTAGCGGGCGAGTAATCGTGACGCTGATGATGTATCCAATGAAGAGCACTACTACTGTGGTGGCCAGAAACGCGATCACATCGTTAATCACAATTGGATTGACCTGTGAAGGTCCAACCGCAGTCACAACCTCGCCCATGTTCTCTGCTATGTTTACTACCCGCTGCCAACTGTTTCTGAGATCGGTAAACTCGGCATTAGCGTCAAACAGCTTCTTGTAAACTGCCGGGTAGAATGGTTTACCGGTTTTAGGCTGGAGTAGCGCCAGCTCTTGATCTTGCAGCTTCTTGTATGCCGGCCACTGGCGCTGCATCACAGTGTTGAGAACTGCCTGTTGATCGCTGATAATTGTGCTAGTGGGATCATCACTTAGTAAGATAGTGCGGATGTCGCTCATATTAGGCGAGGTGGCCAGCTCGAAATCTTGTTGATATTTCACCAGCGTCTGATCGAAGTCTGTTTCGCGAGCGAGTATATCATTGTTTATCAATTGTCCCGAGGCATTCATTGAGGGATCTTGTACACTTCCACCCAGGCTTGCAAAAACCTCAGCATGGCGTGCTTGTAGCAGGGCGTTCATGCGCTGCAGGTTTATTTGCTCTTCATAGGCAGTATTCTGGGCATTAAAGGCGGTTTTTACCGCCTGGCCACGTGCGGTCAACTGATTGACATAATTGGTGCCCAGGAGAACAATAACAATGCCTGGTACTATAGCCGCCAGAGCAAATGCTATTAGGAGACGGCGAAAGATAGGCATGTTGGTAATAGATCTGTACATATCCGCTCCAATCTCGCCTCAAATGGTGTTAACGCTTTATAATATCAGTGTTCTTGCACAATGATATACCGACATTCGCTGAGGGATACTCGTCCTCATTGGGGAAAAGAGAAAAGCCACATGGGCTCGCTGCATTACCCTCAAGGATGCAGATCCTCGTTGAGATGGTGGAATCCGATGAAATAACCCCAACATAGTGTACCGTACTTCGCTGCGAAATGAAACCTTTGGAAATATACATAACCCGATATTCCTATATATTGCATATACTGCATGGATATAAAGGACACTGCGTTCCCCTTGTAGGTGTCCACTTCAGCGGCTATACTATGCACAAAGAATAACACCGCATTGTGAAGGAACCGCGAAAATCATGAGTACTCGTACAGACGCGATCAATCGCACTTCTGTGGCTCAATGGCCTTTTCAAAAGGTGCTTATTGCGAACAGGGGTGAAATAGCTGTACGTGTGATTCGCGCGTGCCGCGAACTTGGGCTGAACAGTGTTGCAGTATACAGCGACGCAGACCGTAACGCGCTGCATGTACGTATGGCGGATGAAGCATACCATATCGGGCCATCCCAGGCCAGCCAGAGCTATTTACACATCCCGGCGCTGATCGACGTGGCTAAGCGCTCCGGCGCGCAGGCGGTCCACCCGGGCTATGGCTTTTTGTCGGAGAATGCCGCATTTGTAGAAGCATGCCAGGCGGCGGGGATTATTTTTGTTGGACCTTCGCCAGAAGCTCAACGTGCGATGGGGGAAAAAACTGCCGCCCGCCGTACGGCGCAGGCAGCGGGGGTACCGATTGTGCCAGGCGCGATGAGCGATGTAGAGGATGATGCCACTGCAATGGAGTTTGCCGGGCGATTGGGTTACCCTCTACTGCTCAAAGCTGCAGGCGGCGGAGGTGGCAAAGGCATTCGTTTTGTACGTGAGCCGAAGGACCTGCTCTCATTGCTCCGTACTGCACGGAGTGAGGCTAAGAGCGCATTCGGCGATAGTCGTGTGTATATGGAAAAGGCTATCACGCCTGCTCGTCATATAGAAGTTCAATTCATTGCCGATACATATGGCAATGTAGTCCATCTTGGTGAGCGTGAATGCAGTATTCAGCGCAGGCATCAAAAACTGGTCGAAGAGTCCCCATCACCCGTACTAACTCAAGAAGTGCGGGAACGGATCACTACAGCAACAGTGAATCTTGCACGGGCTATTCACTACGTCAATGCCGGTACGGCGGAATTTTTGCTGGGGCAGGATCACAACTTCTACTTTCTCGAGGTCAACGCGCGCCTCCAGGTTGAGCATCCTGTAACGGAATGGCGTACAGGCATCGATCTCGTACAGGAACAATTGCGTATTGCGGCCGGTTTGCCACTCTCCTTCATGCAAGAACAGGTGGAGTTCCGCGGAGCGGCGATTGAATGTCGCATCTCGGCGGAGGATCCGGAGAACCGTTTCCTGCCTGCAACGGGCACGGTACAAGGACTGCAGGAGCCATCCGGCCCGGGAGTGCGCGTCGATAGCGGAATGTATAGCGGCTTGCAGGTACCGCTCTTCTACGATCCACTGCTGGCCAAACTGATCGTATGGGGGCAGGACCGCCAGCAGGCCATCGCTCGTATGCGGCGGGCCCTTGCTGAATACCGGGTGATGGGGGTGCGTACGACTCTGCCTTTTGAGCGCTGGTTGATGGAGAATCCGCGCTTCGTTGCTGGCGATCTGTCCACCGATTTTATCGCGGAAGAGTGGGATACGCGGGCCAGAGGGGAAGAGACGGGCACAGCGGTGGCAGCTCTCCAGCAACTCTCCCCCGCCGTTGTGGGCGCCGTTGTGGGCAGCCTGTTGATGAGTGAGCAGGTGGAGGCCGAGAAGCTGCGACGACACCCGGCCACCGATGATCATGGAGAGACGAATCGCTGGCGCGACCTGGCAAGACGCGAGATGCTGCGCAGGATGTAACCAGCAGGCTCAAGCAAGCGTCTGGCTCCTGCTTATGTGTCGACTCGACGGCAGTGCGCTTAATTACCTCGGCCCGTCCATTCTCAGGGCGGCAAAGACCCGCTCAGGCGTCATCGGGAGCTGCGTCATACGCACGCCGACCGCGTCGCTGATGGCATTGGCGATGGCCGCGGCCACCGGGACCACGGGCGGCTCGCCCACCCCTTTGGCGCCAAACGGGCCAAGCTGGGACGGCACCTCAACCAGCAGCGGCGTGATCGCAGGCATGTCCTGGCTCTGCGGCAGCGCATAGTCCATCAGCGTCGAGGTGAGCAACTGCCCGTTCTCGTCGTAGATCATCCCCTCGTACAGCGCCCAGCCGATGCCCTGGACTACCCCACCGTGAATCTGGCCCTCCACCTCTGCCAGGTTAATGGCGCGACCAACGTCCTGCGCTGCAACGTAGTCGAGCACGCGCACCTCGCCCGTCTCAGGATCAACGGCGACCTTCGCCAGGTGCGCAGCGAACATCGGCGAAGAGACGCGATTGGCCGAGCGACCACGACCGTAGATTGGCTCGTAGGGAGCGCCAAAGCCCATCGAGTTCGCGGCGATCTGCTGCAACGTGACATGCTTCTCAGGCACCCCCTTGACCATCACCTTTCCGTCCCGCAGCTCCATGTCCCCGGCGGACGCCTCCAGCATCTCAGCCGCGATGGTGAAGACCTGGGTGCGCGCATCACGTGCTGCCGCCAGCACCGCTGACCCTACAGTGTAGGTTGTCTTGCTGCCGGCAGAGAGGCCGCTATAGGGCATAGAGTCGGTGCTATCATGTGTCACGCTCACGGCTGCGGCTGGCAGGCTCAACTCCTCCGCGGCGATCAGCACCAGCGAAGCGTCTGAGCCAGAAAGATCGACACTGCCCACCACCACGGTAAATGAGCCATCTTGCTCCAGCCGGCAGAGGGCTGCGGCAGGCTCCGTTCCACCTGGCCAGCCGCCGGCGGCCACGCCTATGCCAATCTTCCAACCCGTAGGTCTCCGATTTATCGAGGGACCCGATGCATCGCGCCCTTCCTCCGGCCCTTCCTGCCTGGCCTGCTCACGCTGTGCCCACAAGGGATGCTGCTGGATCTGCTCGAGACACTCCAGCAGGCCGATGCGCGGCCAACGGCCGCGCATGATATTCGGGTCACCCTCTGTGAGGGCATTGATCTGGCGGAAGCGGAGCGGGTCCATCCCAAGCTGCTGGCAGAGTTCCTGCACTGTCGATTCCAATGCAAAGTAGGCCTGCGGACCACTTGGAGCGCGATAGGCGCCGGTCCCAGGCTTGTTGGTCTGCACCACGTCGCAGCGGATGTCCAGGTTGGGACAGCGATAGATGCTGGCGAAATGGAAGCCGCTGAAGCCAGCAAGCGGATTGGGGTAGGCTCCCGCATCAAGAATCATCCTGACCCGGATGGCGGTGAGCGTGCCGTCCCTCTTCGCGCCTAATGTGACGGCGATCACCGTTTGTGGCGCGGGGTTACCGGCCAGGAGGTCTTCCTGACGTGTGTAGACCAATCGTACTGGTCTGCGCAGGCGGGACGCCACGGCTGCTGCCAGCGGCTCAAGCAGGGTCTCCTTCCCGCCAAATCCTCCACCGATGTGTACCGGCTCGACACGAATCTGTCGCTCAGGCATGTCGAGTGCCTGGGCAACTGCCGAGCGCACATTGAACAGCCCCTGCGTGCTGGACCAGAGCACCAGGTGATGGCCGGATGCACTTGGCGCGACGGTGACCGACTGGGGCTCCAAATAGGATTGATGGACCGGGTGGGTTCGATAGCTGCACTCGACCACTACCTCGGCCTCGCGCAGACCAACCTCGATATCACCCATCTTCAGAGGGGTTGTCTGAAGGACATTCTGCGAACGTTCCTCTGCCGCGACCGCTGCTGCTGCCTGCGGGAAGGCAGCGTGTCCACCTCGTGCGACTTCAGCCTCCCCGCGCGAGCGAGCCGGGGGCGAATCTGGCCGTATGGCGGCCTCAGGATCAATGACCACGAGCAGCGGTTCGTAGTCGACCTCCACGGCGGCGGCTCCATCCTCGGCGCTAGCCTCCGTCTCGCCGACCACAATGGCCACGGGATGCCCGCACCACAGCGCTTCTTGCTGTGCCAGTGGGGATTGCGCACGTGAGAGTGGATCTGCCTGGGCCATCCCCAGCGTTTCGGCGTTAAAAACAGCCACGACTCCTGGCACGGACAGGGCAGCCGACGTATCGATGTTCAAAATACGTGCATGGCCATACGGGCTGAGAACCAGGCACGCATACAGCATGCCTGGCACCGCCTGATCTCCTGCATAGCGCGCCCGCCCGGTCACTTTGTCAGGGCCATCCTGGCGGGGGAGAGATGTGCCAACCAGAACTGGTCGCGCTTGCTGTTGCGTTCCTTGCGTCATATGGGTAATTTCTCCTTGATTGAGGGTGGTGTGATCAGTGTAGCATACCGGAAAGAAGCTGTCGAGAGCGGGCTGAGGCAAATCCAGCCCCTACATGATGCCCAGGTCTATCTCTTGATCAAATTCACTATCGCTATGGATCCTCCAATCAGGGACGCGCCGGCAATCATCTGCCAGCTCAAATGTTCACCAAGCAGCGTTATCAGGGAGTCAGGTTATTTGAGAAGCTTTCTGCGCGGCTAGACTGCGACGAAAGGATGTGATAGGTCGGAACAAAGCCGAGGAGAATCGTCGGTTGACTGATACATCTGGCTCTTGACGGATAAAGATGAAGTTCTGCTGAAAGCTAGCGATACGGCGGTGTGTCGTGGTGCCAACCACCACTGGCAGAACCGTGCCACTGTGCCATGTGTGAGCCTGTTTGTCATCATCGATGCACAACCGCTGGAGTTCCCTTAAAGATCGTGGATGCGTCTTCCTACAGGATGTGCAATGAGGATGCCTAAGAACGCCTTTATGAGTCAACTGACAAGGATGAGAGAAGAGGAAAAATGCAAGCAGCCCTGACCCCAGCAGCGTCGGGAAGCCAAACAAGAGATCCTTGAGCAGATCAAGCAGGGAATGTCAGTGGAGCAAGCAAGAAGTGCGAGCCGAGTGCCGATCCATCGTGCAACCATTTACCGCCTGCTCAAACGAGCGCAGAACAACGAAGAAGGAAGCGTGCTCGATGGGCGGCATGGTCATGCCATCAAACTGCGAGGAGAAGTCCTCACGTTCTTGACTGAACACTGTCTGGTCAGCCCTGACGTGTCCAGTTTGGTGCTGCAAGGTGCGATCCAGAAGCGTTTCTCGCTCCCTGTGAGTATCAGTCAGCTCAACCGAGTCCGAGCGAGCCTGGGACTGACTCGCAAATCAAGAACGCGAGAAAAAAAAGCTCAAAAGCGTCGAAGTTGCGCCAGGATACAGCGAAGGTGCCGGTGGTTTGTTGCTCCTAGCCGCAGTCAGCGAGACAGGATTGCTGACACAATTGGAGAAGGCTCTGCCAACGGAAAAAGCTCCTCCCCGTCCCCCATTGGCGAACAGGTCAGCAGTGGTCCGGCAAAGACTCCTCCTCACATTGCTGTTTCTGGGAGCGGTAGGGCTGCACCGCACCTGGGATCTACGCGGTTACACTGGAGAGGGTCTGGCAAGGCTTTCCGGGCGCAAGCGAGCCTATGGCTATCGCTACACTGAAGGCTTTTTGTCACAGATAGCCTCTGCTGGTGGAGCAGAAAGCTTGACAGATGCCCTGGCGAGGTGGACGACTGATCTCTGGCATCCAGAAACCGAAGATCCTGAGAGACCTCAGTCTCTGACTTGTTACATAGATGGGCATCGCAAGCCTGTCTACAGCGATGTGCTTCTCCCCCGAGGGTTGATCGGACGCCTGGGGACAGTCCTGGGCTGTCGTGCTCTGGTGCTGTTGCACGATGAGCAGGGACACCCACTGCTGGCAACAACCCATCGTGGAGACCAGCATTTGATGGTGGGATTGCCCTCGATCATCGCACGTTTTGAACGCAACGAGGAGAGCATACAGGTCAAGCGGATCATTGTGGATCGAGAAGGCATGGCGACGGAGTTCCTGGCCTGTCTACACGCCGAGGGACGAACCGTCGTCACGATCTTACAGACCAATCAATATCAGGATCTCACCTCGTTCTGCCACGTGGGAACCTTTCTTCCCCTGAGTACTGACGCCAAAGGCCACATCATCCGAGAAGTCGCCCCTGCTCGTATCACCTTACCCCGCCCTGATCACCCTAGTGAGCAGCTTGACTTGCAGGTAGCATGATCCGCGATCAGCGTCGGTTGGTTCCTGTGGTGCCTGGTGAAGAGGATGCAGCGTTGCCGTCGCGCTGGGACGCAGATCTCCCACGAAATGAACGGGCGTGGTGGCAAGAGGGCTGGCAAGCGACTGCTGCTCCGGTCAAAGAGATGACGGCAAAGCTCATCCCGATCGTAACCACTGCCCAGACCATTGATGCTGTCGAACTCGCTCAGACGTACATTCACCGTTGGCCCGCACAAGAAAATGTCATCAAAGATTACTTGCTGCCTCTGGGGTTGGACACCAACCACGGTTTCGCCAAAATGGCAGTAGAAAACTCGGAGGTAGCTAAGCGACGAATCCATCTAGAGCAACGTTTAAGTCGCTTGAAGCAATGGGCGCAAAGTGCAGGCAAACGAGAAGCACAAGCCAGCAAACGACGGGAGCGATTGCGCAAAGAGTACAAAAGTCGCAGTGATGAGCTGTACCGAGAGCTAGGTTTGTACCAGGCAACACTGGAACTGCAGGGAATGGCAGATTACGTCTTGCGACGGCAAATCAAGGAGCGCCAAGCCGCCGTTGAAGCGGAACTGGAGCCGATCCGTGCCAAAGAGTGGCGTGCCTATGAGCAGTGTAACAGCGAGTTCCGTAAACAGGAACGCTACTGTAAAGAGCAACGAGACGTGCTCCGGGCGTTGGAAGATCTCGAAGCCAAAGAGCGAACCATGTATGAGCTGGATCATCGGAAGGACCAGGTGATGACGGTCTGTAAGGTTGCTTTGGCAAATCTGGCGATGTGGACCCGTGACCAGTACTTTCCTCCCTCCTATGCTCATGCGACGTGGCGGCGTTTGCTCCCGTTCTTTCAACTTCCCGGCACGATCACGCGCGATGCCACCACGATCCAGGTGCAACTATCTCCTTTAACGACCGCGCGCTCAATCGCGATTTGGCACTGCTGTGTGAACGGGTCAATCAGGCTTCGCCTCGGCTTCCCGATGGACGCCTGCTCTCTTTCACCATCCGTTCTACCTGTTGCATTCTTCCTGCGCAGAAGCATCACCAAATACCGTGACTCCCTGATGATGCGCGTGGTCGTTGCTATTTTATGGAGGGTCCCAAGTAAAGATCATAGGAGGCCAGCTAGAGCTGCTGACCTCCACCTGCCAACAGAAACATGGGTTTTGCCTGAACAGGATTATCGCTTTTGCACGCGGATGTCGCCGTTATCAGTTATTAGCATGATACTCGCGTGAGGAGCGCTGCCGACCGCTGAGGCGGAGAAATCGTTCTGAATACCCCCCGTATCTGTAGCAGTTGTCAACTGGAAAGACGATTTGGCTGGCAGGTTCAGTGTAATATTGCCGTTGGAAGTCTCCATTCGATAAGTCCCGTGCGGATCGAGGGTCCCGCTGAACTGGATATCACCGTTGTCGGTTTGGAAGTGATCTTGCCCCAAAATCTGAGTCTCGTTCAGGGTAATACTGCCTGCATTGGTGGAGAGGTTCATTGTTCCTACAGCATGATCGATACCGATATCTCCACTGGCGGTATGCGCGCGCACAGGCCCATGCTCATTAGTGATAGTAATACCTCCAGAACTGGTTTGCAGATCCAGCGATGCGTTGACATTGTCCAGGTGCAGGTTGCCACTATCGATAGTGGTGTCGATCTGTCCATCAATGCCGCTTAGATTGACATCAGTAGAGTTGCCGTATACAGCGAGATCGATGCTTGAAGGGACAGTGATATCGAGGTCAATTCCACGGCTTGCGAACGCCACACCCCAGCTCTCACTGGCGGTAATCGTAAGCGTTTTGTCCTGCTGCATATAGCGAACCTGCAGGTCATTGAGATCGCTGCCGAGCCCGTAGGCGTATTCGGTGGCTCGCACGATAACCTGGCTGGTGTTGCTAGCATGGATGCGAACGGAACCGCTATTCTCATTGACTACCAGGGAGCCGTGCCCATTGAGCGAGAAAGCCCGCGTGGGAAGCGTTTTGTGCAAGGCACTGATCGGAATGCCGCCGGTCAGTCCGGCGATGCCAGCCGCTAAGGCAAGTGCGAGTGCGCAGAACAGAACCGTGCGCCAGGGAGCACGCTTGCGTGGCCGTGGCTGCCATTCAGCATGAGAGGGATATGCGCTGCTATATGCTCGCGCCTGCTCACGCGGGTCGGTATTCAGCGCACGATCGTTTGTAGACGTTTGTGGTGTATCTATGTTTTGCTGCATAGGTATGAACCCTTTCTCATTTCCCATTGTATTCTGTGTAAACCGGCTGCTCTTCCTTGACGCCGGAAGCCGCATTGCTCGCAGGCGGTTGGGCTATAACGTAGGCAACACCGGGGCCTAGCAGTGCATGTGCCAGTTCTCCCGAAGCGCGCGCAAGGCTGTTAAGCAGGGCGCAGGTGAACAACCACAGGACGATACCAACCGGGACGCCGATGAATGACCTGGTGAACATCACAAGATCAAATGACCCATGAATTTCGATGTAGCCAGGGATCAACGTTCCATCGGATGAGATCCCATTTTTAAGCAGGATGACGTTCACCAGTAAGCTGACCAGATACCCCAGCGGGAAGAGGACGAGAGCCGCGGAAGCAACCGACAGGGTCAAGGTCAGGACAAAGCTGAGGATGCCTAACGGCAATTTCAGGAGCATGTAGATCGTGCTGGTCCACGTATAAGGATCGCTCAGCATGCGCCCAAAACGCCGCAGAAAGCCCAGGCGAGGCTCAGGCGGGGTCGGTAACCGATAAGGCACGGGTAGATGGAGCAGACTGCTCACCATGCGTCGCTCCCCTTCCGCCATGCAGCGAATGATGAAAAGCGTGGCGAACAGAATCGGCAGGCCGACCCAGATTACCAGCGTGCCTAAGCCGACCGCAAGGCCGATGACGGCGATCAGAAAGTAGATCAGCCCGAGTGGAAACGAGAGCAAGAGAAAAATGATATTGCCTCGAGTTGAGCTGGCCACCTGAGGGAAAACAGCTCTGGTCAGGCGTGCATTGATTTGATTTTCCATGATTTTCTTCCTCACATTGTTTACTAAAGGAGCACTGACTGTTATGCTATGAGCATGGCTGCCAGATATGGCAAAATTATCTCCTCTTTGTACCGGAATTGTGGCGATAGCCAGCCTTTTTTGAGACACTTTTGGGACATCTATGCGTTACTGTATGGATAGATAGCAATTTCAACATCGAGCCAGGACGGCCTTTCTCAAAGGGAAGCGAAATGAACAATGCTTTGCCAGCTCCAACCTCCCGACGCCGGGTGAGCGTGGCCCGGGAGATACAATCCTATAAAAATATTGGCTATCTGCTCTGCTCTTTTTTTCTGGGCCTTTTCTACTTTGTGCTGCTAGTACCCGGTATTTGCCTGGGAATAGGAACGCTGATCATCTGGCTGGGTGTGCCAATTCTTTTCGCGGTCGTGTGGCTCTGGTGGCAATTTGCCGCCTTTGAGCGTTCTCTGGCGATAAGCTGGCTGGGTGTGGTCATTGCTCCTATGACTATTGCTCCCCCCAGGTCCAGAGGCTGGTGGCAACCTTTTCAGGAGCGTTTAAGCAATGCCATGACCTGGAAGACGCTGGCGTACCTGCTGCTGAAGTTTCCGCTCGGCATCTGTTCATTTGTCATGACGCTGATTCTGCTCGTACTCGGTATTGGCATCACTGCTGTCTCACTTGTACTGGGTTTTCTCACGGCCCCTTTCTACGCACTCATTGTGTCGCTCCGAGAAGTGCCTGATCCAAAGAGACGCCTGCAAGGCTATCTCTTGCTTGCGCTGGCTGGGTTCGGTTCGAACCTGCTCATTCTCCACCTGCTCAATGGTCTCGCCTTTGTCGCCGGACAACTGGCGCGCGGGCTGCTTGGCATGAGCGACACGTCTTTGCGTTTGGAGGAGGCAAAGGCACAAGCAGAGCAGGAGCGCATGCGAGCCGAGCAGGCCGAACTGAGGCGACGGGAACTGGTTGTCAATGTCTCGCATGAGTTACGCGCCCCTGTCGCCAGTGTCTCCGGTCACCTGGAGTCACTTCTGCTCTCCACGGAAAAAGGCACGAAGGCTCCCACGCCTGCCCTGCTGTACAGCTATCTCAGCATTGCTTACCAGGAAGCAAGACGCCTGGGCATGCTGGTTGATGATCTGCTCTCGCTGGCCAGGATGGAGTCACACGAACTGCAACTGAATATGAGGGAGGTCGCGGCGAGCGAGGTCGTTGAAGAGGTCTATCAAACGCTTGCGTCGCTTGCACAGCGCGAACGACAGGTGACCCTGGTGCGGGGAGTTCAGCCCAACCTTCCTCCGGTACTGGCGGATCACCAGCGTCTCGTCCAGGTGCTCACCAACCTCGCGCGTAACGCGATTACCTCTACACCGTCGGGCGGGATCGTTTCACTCAGCCTGGAGTCAGCGGATCAGCAGCACCTGGCACTGATCATCGAGGATAACGGTGTTGGGATTCCTGCCGATGAACTGCCCAGGATTTTTGATCGTCTCTATCGGACCGACGCCTCGCGTTCACGCGCCACCGGGGGCTTTGGGCTTGGCCTGGCAATTGTCCACGATCTGGTGACTGCCATGGGGGGATCCATTCGTGTCGAGAGCGCGGTAGGCCAGGGTAGCCGTTTCTCTGTGCTGCTGCGCTGCAGCCCCTCGCTGTGATCTTCTCCCCAATCCCTGTTATGGTAGAATATGACTGGTACTCATACAGATGCCGGGTGTTCTCTCTCTACTAGAGAGTTTTGCCCGAGAGGAGGAAGTTACCGCGGTGACGATGATCCTTATCGTGGAAGATGATAGAGCGCTTTGTGATCTCTTGCGCTCCCATCTCGAAGGGGATGGCTATCAAGTCATTCAAGCGTTCGACGGCCCTGCGGCCCTGGTTGCGGCTGAACTGCATCATCCCCAATTAATCCTGTTGGACTGGATGCTTCCTGGTATGGATGGGCTGGCGGTTTGTCGGCGCCTGCGGCGGCACTCTCTCACGCCGATTATCATGCTTACCGCACGCACCGAGGAAGTAGACCAGATTCTCGGCCTTGAGGTCGGGGCTGATGACTACATTGCCAAACCGTTTAGTATCCGCCAGGTGCTGGCGCGCGTACGTGCCACGTTGCGCCGTGTCGAATTGGATATCCAGCAGAAGCCAGCGACAGAAGCGCTCTCTCGTCAAGCACCGCAAGTGTTGCCCCCCACACCCGATACCCCTGCACCCATCGTGCGCGGTCCCCTCCATATCACTCCTGTTGAGCGCCTGGTGCGGCTCGACGGCCAGGAGGTCGACCTGACTCCCAAAGAGTATGATCTGCTGGTACTCCTAGCCTCACATCCGGGCTGGGTCTTCAAACGGGAAATACTCTTGCAACAGGTCTGGGGAGACAGCTATGATGGCTTCGATCGTACGATCGACAATCACGTGACGCGCCTGCGCAAAAAACTGGGCGCGCTTGGCGAAAAAATCGAGACTGTCTGGGGCGTCGGCTATCGCTTCAAAGCAGGCTAAAGGATAGAGGATCAGGCAGAGAGCTTCATCGGGGCTCTCTGCAGGCTGGATCAATAGACTATTCCGATTTTTGTTTCCAATTATGGGCAACTCTCAGGTTTCGCATGCCAAGGACGATTCCTCTGACCAGGCATACCCGTGTGCTGGCTACTTAGAATATCCGTTCAGTAATACCGATGAATTTGTGAATGGATATTCTAAGTAGCCAGCACAACCTTCACGAGCGAAAAGTACCGCCATTGTCAGCCCAATGCCACTTCCTGCGCCAGTGATCAGGGCACCCTTGCCCTTGAGTCTCTCTGCCATTTTTCCTCACCTTTCTGCATCACTTCTTGTTTGAATAGTCCAACTTCTTCAATGGTGGTATCTGTAAATTACAAAATTGCATGTCCTTACTCTCGTCTGCAAGAGGAAGGCCGTCTGTTATGGCACCGGCACCAGCACCACTGACAGCTCTCTCCGAGGTGCAACGAACACAGGCACTCGAACGCTTTACGATTATCCGTCCGGCTCTGGAAAAGGAAATCACGCAAGCGGAGGTAGCGCGTACTCAGCAGATCTCGCTGCGAACGGTCCAACGCTGGATCAAGAACTATCGTGAGCAGGGATTAGCTGGCCTAGCAGACGCTGTACGAGCAGACAAAGGAGCCTCTCGCAAGCTCCCTCCAACCGCCATCCATCTGGTCGAGGGACTTGCTCTGCAAACTCCACCGCGTTCAGCTGCCTCCATTCATCGCCAGGTGGTGAGCATTGCCCAGGAACAAGGATGGAAGCCTCCAGTTATGGGCGGGTCCGTCAAATCATCAAGAACCTTGATCCCGCGCTGCTGACCATGGCGCACCAGGGAGCGGCTGCCTACCGTGAAGAGTTTGATCTGCTCTATCGGCGAGAGTCGACCCACTCCAATGCTATGTGGCAAGCGGATCATTGTGAGCTTCCCATCCTTTCTGCTTGATGAAGCTGGCAAGCCGGACAAGCCCTGGCTCACCGCCATCGAAGATGATTACGGTAGAATGATCGTCGGCTATCGACTCAGTTTTCAAACCTCCACTACGTTGACTACTGCACTGGCACTTCGTCAAGCCATTTGTCGCAAAGAAGATCCTCGCTGGCATGCCTATGGCATGCCAACGGTCTTCTACAGTGATCACGGCTCCAATTTTACGAGCAAACACATGGAACAAGTCGCCGCAGACTTGCCCATGGAGTTGATCTTCTCGCAAGTGAGCATTCCTCGCGGTCGCGGCAAAGTCGAGCGCTTTTTCCGAAGTGTCGAGCAGTTACTGTTGCAAGATCTGCCAGGCTCTGCTCCAGAAGGATCGACTGGAGTGAAGGCGACGCTGACATTGCCGGTCTTTGAACAACACTTTCGGACCTGGCTGCTGGAAGACTATCATCAACGGATCCACGTCGAAACATCGTGCCGTTGTCCGAGGAGGAGACGCGCTTTTTTCTCGAGCAACGCTGGAGTCACCGGGTCTCCGCCCACTCCAATGATTTTACGGATCAGGAGGCGGTTACGGCCATCATTCGCATCACACAAGGCAACATGCGTTTGATTGATCGCCTGATGATGCAGGTTGAACGGGTACTCGTCGCCAACCAGCTGACGGTGGTGACCAAAGAAGTCGTGGAGACCGCACGCAAGAATCTCATCATTGGATTCGAATGAGCTGTCTCGAAACCGTTCGTTTGCTGAAACTGGAGCCCAGACCAGATGGCAAAACGCAGATGCGCTCGCGTGAGGCTTCCCGAAGAAAGCCCCACGCGAGGAGGCCGAGGCAGGACTCAACCAGAGGAATGCCCCTGCCCCAGTCGGTCACCTTGGGACCATTCCACTGGCTGAACTCGCGCGCTCGAGGTGTACGCAGATCCCTCCCGAAGAGGAACCGAAGACACCGACGCTTTATCAGAAAGAGGCACGTTTTTCTGCTTTTTACCCTCCCTGCTCTGACCCTGTTGCTCATTCCGAAGGAACTGAAGATCAAGGCAGCAGCAGGCCCCAGTAGAGTGCCCACAGCACGAACAGCGCCCCACCAGCCAGCAAGAGGCCGAGCCGTCGCCGCTCACCGAGGCTCACCGAGTTTCCTGCCCGACGCCAGGCCACTGCCGTCGCAACCTCCGCACCGACGGTGACGAGAGCCAGCATTTGCAGGAGCAGCCACAGCAGCGGCCTCCCGGCGAGCACTGGATCGGGCACCACTTCCCGCCCACTCATCCCAACGCCGATCAACAGAGATAGCATGTACACGAAGAAGCAGAGGACCGCCGTTACGCCTGTGCCGGAGAGCAGCCGGGCCGGGGTACCGACGACTGCATGCAGAGAGCGACCGCGCAGCCGTCGCAGCAGGGCCACCAGCGGGTATCCAGCAAACGCCGTGAGGAGCAGTAAGAATGCGACGAGCTGCACCCAAGCTGACTCCCACCACGACAAGGGGGGCACCGGCACGCTGAGCCAGTCCTGCTGCGGCGGGACTGGAGCGTCGGCCTGAGGCAGCCGTCCACTCGTCACTGCCTGGACCCAGGAGCCGACGAACTCGGCGTATCCGGGGGCAAGTTCCGGGAGCGAGGTCACCCCACCGTCTGGGCTCTGATGGATGTCGTGACTTGCGCCGGGGAAGAAGCGGAAGGTGTAGTGCGTATTGCCGCCTTGCTGCAGGGCCTGGGCGAACAGCGGGGGGTTCTGCCCAGGGGGAGTCGACTGATCATCGCTTCCCCACATGCCTAGCAGCGGTTGCCGGACGTGCTGCAGGACAGCTACAGCGTCGTAGTAGGCTTCCGGGTATATCCCGACATTGGCCACCAGGCGAAACAGAGTGGGTTCAGCGTGGGTGATCAGCGATCCTGATACGCCCTCCCGATGGAGGGCGTTGGCAACTGCCCAGGTCTGCTGCTGCAACGGGCTGATCGCGTTGGCGCCCACCACGATAACGAAAGCGACATCGATAGAGCGTTCCGCGGCCAGCGGAGCGACCCAGCCACCCTCGCTGAGTCCCCAGATGCCCACTTTCTTCGGGTCCACACCGGCATGGGCACGCAGGGTCTGTACAGCGGCGAGGGCATCGTCGGCGAGTTGTAAGTAAGAGAGCTGGAAGGGGGAGTAGCCCACCGACCGCTTATCGTAGATCAGGGTAGAGAGACCCTGCTGGGCGAAGGCAATCGCATCTGGCTGGGTCTCGGTCCGCAGACCTGTGCCAGAGCCAGACACCAGCACGACTCCAGACCGTCCACCCTGAGTGTGCGCCGGATCGAAAATCGTCCCGTGCAGCGTGATCCCGCCGCTGCCCTGGAAGCTCACTGGCGTGGCAGTCAGGTCGGCTGGAATCGGGGTGCTGGCAGGTGCCGCAGCATAAGCGGAGATGGATGGCCAGAGAGCCAGAGGCAGAGCCAGCCAGACCATGAAGAGAACACGAGAGGCCAGGGAAAGGTGCGCGAGTCGCACGAATCCTTGGCCAGAAGAATGGAAGAACATTGGCACAATTTCCTTTTTCAGAACAAAAGAACGAAGAGGATGTCTGTTTGTATGCTGTGTATGAGATCCTCCTGACACCAACAAAACCATGGGTAGTGATGTCTATTTTGGTTGACATCGAAAGTATATCCTCTGAGTATTCGCAGAGTATGTCAAAAGTGTCACGAAAGTGTCTCATCTGCTGACTGAGGGGTCTTGCTCTCTTTCTCTACGCGAAAGAAGGCCCACGTACGAGTGCGGTCTGATCGCCAACGGGATCTGCTCCGTCCCAGCGTCTGATCCGGTTGTTTCAAAACTGACCGCAGCCTGTTGAAAAACTATTTGCTGAGCGTATAAGAAATCGGATGAGCTTACCTACTCAAAGAGCCTCCAAGAGGGGGAAACAAAAGCAAAATCAGAATAAATAACGAAAATATAATATTTCCAGTATAACATGATAGGACATAGAGAAGAGAGATGATAGCTAGTTATAGAGAAAACAGACGCGTCTGAGGCTCAAAAAACGTGCTGAGAGCCCCGCGAGTGACCAAGGATGCCACAGCAACGCTGGGTCTGTAGCTTTTCAATAGGTCGTATCTTGCGGATTCATCTGGCTCGAAGTCGGGAGGCACCGTAGCCACTGCCTCTGCCGGAAATAGACGCCGTCCCCATCCCCGCTTTTTGAGCAAGCGTTTGAGATTTTGCCCTGCCGCGATTACCAACGCTTCACAGTTGACCCTCCAGATCCGCCTCAAGCGAAAACGCCGCATGCCATGCCACTCTTTGGCTTCTGCGAATAAGGGTTCGACCCACACTTTCCGCTTGCGCAGAGCCCTCTGGTAGGCTTCGGTCTGATCATAACTTTTCACCCGTTCGAGATAGTCAGCATGAAAAGAGCGATGGACTTGTCTGCCATACGGACTGGGAGTACACTCCGCTTTCAGTGGACAGGCATTGCAAGTGGCTGCATCAGCCTGGTATTCCGCTTTCTCTGCCGTGTACTCCATCCCAGACAGGTGCAGTGGTTGACCAGCAGGGCCCCCTCAGAACGGCTCGTGAAAGTCTCCCTTCAAGCCGCTCAAGCCAATCACGAACTTCCCTCCCTCATTGAAGGGTTGGGTGTACTCAGCTAAGACCACATCGCCGTAATCGGGGATGTAGGCACTGGCAAGGCCGAGCCCATAGCCCCAGAGACACTCTTTCTCTTCGCTGCTGCTGCCATCGGCGTGTTCTTGATTGGTAGAGCGTTTGACGCCCAGGCGACAATCGGGATCGCCCCTGGGTTGGAGATCGGGATGGTACCGTTCTTTGACGTATTGGCGCAGGTTGTTCTCTTTGACGTGGGCATAGATGTGGGTCACATCAAAGGAGACGACTTCGCCTAAACCGGGAATTTCTTGCAGGAGAGCCTGCACGGTTTGTGCAAAGAGATCGGCCAGCAGGCGAGGGTCAAAGGTGCGCAGTTGCTCATTGAACCACCGAACGGTGGGCAGGGTGCGCTGCACATCGAAGCCGTAAGGCTGCGCGACATCGAGGGTGGGACGAAAGCCCAGTTCAAGCACCAGGAGCGGGTGTTCCAAGAGAAAAGTACGCAGAGCAGGCATGGAAGCTTTCTTTTCGCACACGCGCAGCAGAAAGGCTTTGGCATAAGCGCTCTTGGGGTGAGCTGGGCGTCCTGCTTTGGCTGACGGGGCGAGTCCATCCAAGGGACCGCAATCCAGCAAGGCAAACAAACGCCGATAGCGTTGCACGAGGGCGTCAGCGGCGATAATCTTGCCAATGGTCTGCTGGTCAAACTCGTGAGAGGTTGGTATGATAGGGACCTCTCAGGGAAAGTCAACGAACGTGGAGCAAAAAGAACGGCCCGACGCCTATTGGAAGTCTCTCAATTGCTTAACCCTCAACGGTTTGACCCATTGCTCCTTGACCTTGTCCCCCGTTTGCTCGACCCAAGCTTACTGCAGCAGGAAATCGAATCTACTACGAACCATAAACAGGGTGTCACGGTATTTTAGCACGTTGCTGCGCATCTCAGATGCAACCGTTTCCTTTCGGCACCCAGCGACCAGAATCTCTGCTCCCTCAATTGGCCCGGTTGTCAATCCAAACGGTATCCTGGCGAGCATCCCAGAAGGATCCTGGTGCATATGTGCTTCCTCATGGCACCGTTCACCAGAATCATGCTTGGAACATCGACCAGTTGAATGTTTGGATTGACGCTTTGTCTCCAAATATTGATATAATCTCAGTATTGACATATCCTCAATTTTGAGGTAGTATCATTTCTATGGAAACACGCGAATCATTCCAACCGCATCAGACAAACATCGGCCGTATTGAGCGGAGACGGGCGAAAGTGCGAGCGCAACTGCTTGAGGCTGCTCGTCAGGTCTTTCTGGAGCGAGGCTATCAGGATGCAACGATCACGGAGATCGTCCAGGTCGCTGACATCGCTATGGGAACCTTTTATCTCCATTTTCGTGACAAAGAGGAGCTCCTGATCGCTCTTGCACAGGACACGCTCCAGGTCCTTCGTGAGCAGGTACATGCAGCCATCGAACAGCATGCCAACGCGCCGCTCGTTCCGCTGATCATTCGGACGCTTTTACGAACGGCCTATGAACAGCGGGATCTGTTGCTGCTGCTTTCCGCCGGAGAAAGCCATCTCCTTGCTCATCCTCACCTGCTTGCCGGGCAGAAAGGCCTGGCCGAGCACTTCATCTCGGCGCTGCGTGCTGCTGCGGAGACAGGTCTGCTTGCATCCTATGATCCGGTGCTGCTGGCTCATTTGCTGGTGGGGATGCTGATGCGAGCGATGAACTGGTGGGTCGAACAGGACGAGCCGGGCCCTGACGCGATGGCTGACCATTTGCTGTTCCTGCTGGGACAGGGCTTGCCCTCTTCACTCTTGACTGGAAAAGGGCCTGTCCCTCCACAGGCGCCAATGGCAGAAAACTGACAACATGAGAAAGGAAACGAAACACATGTCAGAAGAAGACCAGGAACACCTCTCACAGCATTCCCTCTGGAGTTCCTCTGAGGTGGCCGAGCGCTGGCAACAGGATATCGAACGGCGCAGGGTTGATTTTGCAGAAGCGACGCAACGCATGCTCGAAGCTGCGGGACTGGAGCCGGGACATCATGTCTTGGACATTGCAGCAGGCACCGGGGATCAGAGTATACTTGCGGCACGACGAGTGGGGCCGGGCGGCTCCGTTCTGGCAACCGATATCTCTGCGGAGATGCTCGACATCGCTGCACGAGTTGCAAAGCTTGAGGGGCTGACCACTCTCACCACGCGCGTCATGGATGCCGAACAGCTTGACCTTCGACATCGCTGCACGAGTTGCAAAGCTTGAGGGGCTGACCACTCTCACCACGCGCGTCATGGATGCCGAACAGCTTGACCTACCAGACAATGCCTTCGATGCAGTCATCTGCCGTCTTGGTCTGATGCTTATCCCAAACCTCAAGCTCGCGTTAAGAGAGATACGACGAGTCCTCAAACCGGGTGGAAAACTTGCGGCGCTGGTCTGGTCGGCACCGGAAAACAATCCGCTCTTTTCTTTGCCGCTTGCCATTGTGGCAGCATATGCGAGAGGAGCGTCCTCTCATCTCCCTGATCCCTTTGCTCTCTCCGATCCAAGAGTCTTTGAGCGGGAACTCACCGAAGCTGGCTTTGACGAGGTCATCACTCGCGCTCTTCCATTTGAGTCCCATTACGCTTCGCTCGATGCGTTCCTGCAATCAACAGCCAGCCGGTTGACCGCTGGTGTGATGGGGCAGCTCAGAAAACCTGAGCAGCAGCACCTGTTGGGGGAGGTGAGACAAGCATTGAGCCAGTTTGAGGGATCGCATGGCCTGGTGGCTCCGGCAGAATTGTTGCTTGGTGTGGGAAGCAAAGAGATGAGGCTATGCTGACTCTTCTCGTGCCGCGCACAGCCTCACATGGGAATGGATCAATCAAGGTACGATGACTGAGCCGACTCCCAATTTTTTCGATGAACAGCAGATCGAAGATGCTCTAAAAGGCGAAGTATGAGCAGAAAATGGAGACGAGGTATGCAGATGGACAAGGAGCAGTATGGGAAGGCGAAGGCTTGCCTCGTCTCCTGTATGCAGGAAGGTTACTCATGGCAGGTGGCCAAAGCCGTAGCTGGTTTGCAGATCAGTCAGTCGAGTGCCTATCGATTGTGGAGAGCCTTCCGACAGTGCGGGGAGGTAGCGCTCTCTGACAGACGGCATGGTCACCCGAGCAAACTGCGTGGAGCAGCACGGGCCTTTCTCGAAGAACGGTGTCGGCAAGCTCCTCAAACCCCTTCATCCACTATCCAGATGGAACTGCGAGAGCGTTTTGATCTGTGCGTCAGTATCAGCCAGATCAACCGTGTCCGGGCGGCATTCGGAGTCAGCAACCATGCCAAGTGCCCCGAGCCTGGAAAAAAAGGCGGGAGAGGGAGGCGCTTTCCCTCAATCGGAGTGGCAAGAAGGCGCTCTTGGTCTCCTGTTGCTCGCTGCTGCGGAGCTTACAGCGTTACTTTCTCACCTTCAAACAGCCCTTCCGCCAAGTCTCCTCACTGGTCATCCATCACTGCGTCTTGCCCACTGTCTGCCTGCAACCTTGCGCCGTCAGTTATTGACCCTCCTCTTTCTGGAAGCCGTGGGACTGCGGCGAACCTGGGATTTGCGTGGCTACACCGGCCAAGCTCTGGCACTACTGACTGATCGTCATCGGGCCTACGGCTACCGCCATACCGAGCGCTTCCTGGCAGAGTTGGCCTCTGTTGGAGCCGATGTACCCCTCACGGAAGCGCTCGCGTGTTGGACCGCTTCGCTGTGGGAACGAGAACCACAGCAGAGAGGGAACGTGGTGCCCATCTTCTACGTCGATGGGCACCGCAAGCCCGTCTATGCTGATGCACTGATCCCACGTGGATTGATCGGACGCACAGGAAAAGTCCTGGGGTGTCGTGCTCTCGTGGTGCTGCATGATCAAGAGGGCCACCCTTTGTTGGTCACTACCCACCGTGGAGATCAGCATTTGACCATCGGGCTGCCAGCCATCCTCACGCACTATGAGCAGGCTGCAGCAATGGCTCACCTCAAGCGCGTTGTGGTGGATCGCGAGGGGATGTCGGCTGAACTCCTGGCAGCGTTGGCGAGCGAAGGACGGACGGTGGTAACGGTGCTGCGCACCAATCAGTATACCGGCGTGGAGTCGTTTCGGGATGTGGGGGAGTTCGTCCCGTTGCAAGCAGATCGACACGGCAATATGGTCCGAGAGGTGGCGCTGGCGAGCTTCGGCCTGCCATTGCGATGCCGCAGCCTGGACAAGAGCTGGAAGTGCGAGTGGCGCTGATTCGCGACTTGCGCCGTCTGGTTCGCCATCCGTCCCGTCATCAGAGGAGGAAGACCGGCCCTTACGGTGGGATGAGAAACCCGATGGGACTCATGAGTACTGGTTAGATGAGAACTGGCAGGCGACCCCTTTGCCTGCGCCACCGATGGAGCCGAAGCTGATCCCCATTGTGACAACAGCGGCAGAGGCAGATGCTGTGGAACTGGTGCAGACCTACACCCGGCGCTGGCCTGCCCAGGAGAACGTCATTCGGGACTGGCTCATTCCACTTGGCATCGACACCAATCATGGCTATGCCAAAACCGCCATCGCCAACTCCGAAATGACGAAAAAGCGGGAAGCGCTCCAAAAGCGGCTCGACAATGTGAAACGCTGGACCGATGGAGCCCGCAAGCGCATGCACAATGCAAGCAAGCTCTACCGGAAACGCTGTCAACAAACCAAAGAACGAGCCGATGCCCTCTATCGCATCCTCAATGATCATCAAAGGGAAATGGAGCGGCAAGGTGTCGAGCACTGGCTCCTGCGCAAAACGATCTAAAGAGGAGAAAGCCGTTGCAGATGCCGAAATTGAGGAATACCAGCAGCGACAGTGGAAAGCTTACCACACGAGTAACAAAGAATTTGCGAAGTGTGAGAAGTACTGCCGAGAGCAGCGTGAACTCCTCAGAGCGCTTGAAGATCTGCAACAACAAGAGCGGGAGATGTACGAACTGGAAAACCACAAAGATCAGGTGATGACCGTCTGTAAAGTCGCCCTGGCAAATCTGGGCATGTGGGTGCGTGATCGGTATTTTCCGGCTGACCTCGCGCTCATGCCGGTTGGCATCGCTTGCAGCCTTTCTTTCAGTTGCCGGGGCGGATCTTCTGGGAACGAGATCGAGTCGAGGTGGAACTCAAGCCATTTAACGACCGTGCCCTCAACCGCGATCTGGAGGCGCTGTGCGCAAAGGTTGCCCAAGAACAGCCGCGTTTACCGGATGGACGCTCCCTCTTATTTCGTATGCAAGGGGCTGCTGTCATTCCACTTCTAGATGCGCAGGAGGCGGCAGTGGCGTGAAACCCTGATCATATATCTAGATGCATCTGAACATTAGTGCTTTCCTTGATAGGTGAGCTCTTTACAGAATATTGAGGCGACTGAGCCGGTACTGTAGGTGGCGGAAGAAACAAAGTATACTGCACGGGCTGACGTCCATATATCTCTGCCATTTTCGTCTGTAACTCTCGCATGGATTGACAGGCTTGTGCTAGGCCGACTACCTTCCAGATATGCTCCGTCAGTTTCTTCAACCCATACTGACTACTGAGCCATTGGTGGTGGTTTTGCCCTTTTTGTGGTTTGGGATTGTTCTTTCTTAGCCATTCCGCAACGTCAGGGTCAAGGTACTCATAGATCAACTCCATTACAAGTCGGCCCCAATACTTGGGACGCTGGTTGAGCGAACCTTGCCAATGAGTCAATCGTCCAAACTCTCGCCATAATTCTTCAGGGAAAGTTGACTCCCACTTACGCATTTCTTCTTCTAAAAACAACCGCAACTTGAACTGAAGAGCATCCTCAGTTCGCACATACTGGTATCCAGTTGCTTCATCAATCAAGGCAACAAGTCCCACCTTAGCGCAGGACGCAAGGAACATTCCAGCCTTAGCTGCAATGGCCTTCTGTCGTGGGGTTTTTAGGCTTCCATCATCTAATGCTCGAACGTATGCAGTGCAGATATCAAGAAATGTTTCGGCAGACATACCAAGTACAGTTCTGTTCACAACTTCTGGGATAACGAATTCAACCATTTGATCTAACAAATTTTCAGGAAGATAATCAGCGAGTCCTTCTACACGGAGATAACTTTCAAGGTCTCCAGTTTTCTTGCTCGTAAGAATGTTAGTTGCGCCGCCTCTACTAATAACGCGACGTCCATCATCAAGAACATAGACAGGTAAATCAATTGATCCAATCGTAAGAGTCCCAGGCCACTTTGCTACCGGCAATATCTTCATTGTGCCGTCAGAAAGTTGGATGTCAGTGTTTAAAACTTCAAGAAAGTCTCCCGGGTACAATTCAATTCCCTGCTCTTTTGCAAGCGTAAGTCTTTGTCCACCAAACTTGTCGATAACCCTTTGTGCACTATTCACGGATATTTCCTTTCTAACAATGAAAGCATGACGGATATTTCGTTTTCTTAATGGCAGAGAATAACAGAAATTCCGTGAAGACGCAACACATTTCTTATACAAATAGGAAGAATTTACTAATGGGGAGAGTGCATCAGACTTTTCTAAAACTAGTAGTCAGCCCAGTTTGAATTTTGGGGAGGAATAAAGATCGTGTATCTATCTTCTTTTATTCTTCCTGATCATCTTCGAGTAAATGCGTTGGTGGGACACCGAGCGCATTGGCCAGCCGATTGATGGTGGTGGTGCTGACTTCTGCAAATGGGTCACGGAAGAGTCGCCGAACAGTACTATAGGCGACCTCTGATCGGATATGGAGTTTGGTCATTGACATCCCCTGTGCTTTGGCGACCTCTTTGACCTTCAATTTCAATCTCATGGATAGAGCATACATCTTCCCCTGTCTTGACGGTAGTCAGTGTGTAATGGTATTGTTAAAACAACGTTACTAAAACAACGATAACCACAAAGGAGGATGGTATGCTGACACTGTGGATACTCTTTTGCCATATGACGGAAAAGATGGATATGCTCTTCACGTTCTACGCTGCCAATTATGAGCAGGCAGCGCAAAAAGCAGAAGAGGTACTTAAGAAATATGCGTATGAACGCTTCGATCTCAAAGCGTATCCTGATGGCTTCAGAATGGCTCTCACCAGCCTTCCAGGCAAGATAGTATATTGCGTTGATAATCATGAAGAAGAATGTACTGAGGTGTAATACTGACATGATACAATACAACACGTAAGACATTAGCACCACCTTTTAGGAGTATACTGGCGATGACTAACTTCATCATACGACGGCTCTGCAGGCCGATCTCTTCGTATATAGTAGTGACGACCCTTGCGGTCGTCATGGGGTGGCGGGGCTCATGACGACCGCAAGGGTCGTCACTACTATATACGACGGCTCTGCAGGCCGATCTCGTTGTAATCAAGAGGAGCACTTCTTCGTCGCTTTCAGTGAGAACATCAAAGGAATCATCTCCCTTTTCCTAAGGTCTTTAAAGCGGTAAAAACCGTCTTCGCCTTTTTCCATGTCTGGCAGAGGGTCCCATGCACAAAACGCGTGTTCGTGAAAGAAATCGATGGTCAACCCCACCGAGAGAAGTGAGCTGAATATCTCACTGAGAGTATGATTCCATCCATAGTTGGTCGTGTGTTCAAGTCTGGCGTCCTTCTCGGCATACGTCCCAGATGACTCGTCCTTAATGGGGGCTTGAGAAAAGTAGGGATAGCCGATCTTCAAATCTGGTGATTTCTCGTCAAATAGCCACATGAACGGATGGCCTTCCGCGATGTAGAAGAAGCCACCGGGCTTGAGATACTGTGCAATGATCTTCCCCCAGGGCTGCAAATCGGGAAGCCAGCTAAGGACTCCATAAGAAGTATAGACAATATCGAACTCACCTGCTGCATCCAAAAAGTTTGGCAGGTCGTACAGATCGCAGCACACAAAGGTCGCATCCAGGTGTAATTCCTGGCTTAACGCCCGTGCAATCGCAATGGCCTTTTCCGCATAATCTATGCCTATAACTTGTGCGCCTAAGCGTGCCCATGAGAGCGTATCCAGACCAAAGTGGCATTGCAAGTGTAAGAGTTTCTTCCCGACCACATCCCCCACTTCCCCACGTTCAAGTGGATGGAGCTTTATCATTCCCTCCTTAAAGGCTTTCAACTGGTAGGCCTCGCCTTGAGCATGGACCTGAGCCGCTTCATTCCACCAATCCTGGTTGGTTTTTCTGTACTCATCCAAAGTG
>WNGR01002392.1_pt1 | contig 29307 bp, 30 predicted proteins | sample 5407581 | NCBI WGS metagenome assembly WNGR01 (sample SAMN13153383, study PRJNA577476) | soil metagenome | isolation source: 80 cm soil or saprolite under Garry oak tree replicate 2 | place: USA:California | collected 2016-06-15
TTAGACGAGATAGACTCAGCATTTGTCACAGCTTTACCTAAATTAGACGCAGCTAGCGCTGTCTCCTCCAATAGCGCTTGCTTACTATCTGTAGATATTATACCTCGCTCTTTTTGGATTACCCTATAGGTAACGATACATCCAGGCCAGTCGTGCAGCCGTGCCAGCAGTTCAAAACAGCCGGGACTATCGGCATTCACAATGAGTGTTGGTGGCACAGGCCAGTCACCTTCGATATCCATGCCACGCACAAAGTGTTCAAAGCTGGCGAGAAATTCGGCGTAGTCGGCGAAAAACTCTGGATGCTCAAATTCAATTGAGGTGATCACTGCGACTCGTGGGTGATAGTGCCAGAAGTTGTTATAGAACTCGTCAGCTTCGTTCACAAAGTACTGGCTCTTACCCAGGCGATAATTAAAGCCAAAGCGTGGTACCACGGCCCCTACCTCACAGGTAGGATCAAGTCCTGCATCTACCAGAATGAGTGAAAGCAGAGCAGTGGTAGTGCCTTTGCCATGCACGCCACTGACAGACAGCACGCACTTTTTATGCATCAACTCGCCGAGCATCTCCTGCCAGGTGATCATAGGGATACCACGAGCGCGTGCTGTGGCTAGCTCTGGATGATCGGGATTGAGCACCAGAGCAGCTGGCACCACGATCAGTCGATCAATGTCGACCAGATGATCGGCACTATGCCCAATCTCCACAGGTACGCCAATACGCTCAAGAGCACGGGTAGTAGCCGATGCCTGCATATCGCAGCCGGTCACGATGACGTTTTCATGCTCAGCTTCAAGAACCATCTGTGCTACCGCAGAGATGCCCTGACCGCCTATACCCATAAAATGGAATCGTGACTTTTTCAAATGCTTACACCCTCTTGTTTGTGTTCGTGCGACTTCGGAATTTTTCGGTTGGTAAGTTTCAACACTTCAGCAACGATCTTTTGCGTCGCGTCCGGCTCCGCAAAGGTATGTGTTGCCTCTGCCATAGTCTGTAATAGAGCAGAAGATGCAATAATACTTTTTACACGCTCTACCAGCATAGCAGGCTTCAGATCAGCATCACGAATGACTTCAGCTGCCTGTTTACGCCCAAACATGGCCGCGTTCGCTTCCTGGGGCGAACTGCCAATGGCCGGTGGCAAGGGTACCAGCATACTGGGCTTGCCCAGCACTGCCAGTTCGCTCAGCGTGGCAGCTCCTGAGCGGCAAAGCACCAGTTCCGCCGCCTGGAGGGCTGCGGGCATCTCTTCGTTCATATAGGCGACCAGGCGATAACGCTGCTGTATGTCTGCCTCCAGATTCGCCGTGCTTTGCTCAGATAGCTGCTGCGTTTCTGCAAACAGTTGCTTACCGCTGATTTGCAAAATCTGGCAATACGGCAACAGTTCTGCTAGGACCTGGCAAACGACCTGATTAAGGTGCCGTGCGCCCTGACTCCCGCCTGTAACAAGCAGTAAGGGGATGTCTGGATTGAGTCCTAGCTGACGGCGGGCCTCCTGTGGAGAAATTTCCCGTATATCCAGGATTTCTTGCCGAACCGGATTTCCCAATTGCAGAGTCTTGTGCAAAGGGAAATAGGTGAGCGAATCCGCAAAGGCCACCGAGATGCGCGTCGCCAGTGGTGCCAGCAATTTATTCGAGAGATTAGGCGGAACGTCTTGCTGATGCATCAAGAATGGCACACCGTTGAGGCGTGCCGCCAGACCTGCCGGAACAGCGACGTAACCGCCGCTCGTAAAGACCACGTCGGGGCGAAATTTGCGCACAATGTTGACCGCCTCGGCCATGCCAACCGGTACGCGAGCGATGCCGGTAAAGGTTTGCCATGAGATATAGCGGCGTAACTTGCCAGCTTTGATGACGGTGAAGGGGAAGCCAGCCGCAGGGGCTAGTTCTGTTTCCAGACCGTCGTCGCTGCCGAGATAGAGTATTTCGGCTCGATATTCTTTCTTGAGTTGCGTTGCCACTGCAAGGGCTGGATAGATGTGCCCTCCGGTGCCACCGCCTGATACAAGTACTTTCATACGATGCTGACTGCTTTTTTTTTCTTTTCTTACGAATCCCGCTTTTTCTTACCTATGTTAAGAGTAATACTACGGGAAAGTGCCGGGTTTTCTGGCTCCTGGATGTAGCGGGAGATGTTGAGTAACACTCCCACGGCAGCCAGGGAGATGACCAGCGACGAGCCACCGAAACTAATGAATGGTAGCGGCACACCCGTATAGGGAATACTATCGGTTGACGATCCTATATTTAGCATGGCTTGCACGATGAGCCAGGTAGTGATGCCCGTGGCTAGTAAGGCCCCGTAGATGTCCTGAGTGCGCCGTGCGAGGCGGAAACCCCGGAAGGCCAGGAACAAGAAGAGGATGATTATAGCCCCACAGCCAATAAAGCCTAGCTCCTCACCCAGTACCGCAAAGATTGAGTCGTTAAAGGGAAACGGGAGATAGCCCGTTTTTTGACGACTCGCACCCAAGCCTAGACCCAACCAGCCACCTGAACCGAGCCCCAGAAGAGACTGGTACAGTTGCAGATTGATATCTGCTATGTACTGGAATGGATTCAAGAACCCAATGAGACGCACGTAGCGATAGCCCTGAAATGCCTCCTTCACAAAAAATAACCCGCCGCAGGCCATTGCTAGCAGAAACTGGACAATATTGGCCCCTGCAGTGAAGAACATGACAGTCGCAAAGCCAGCAATGATGATGGCCGTACCCATATCGTTTTCCCACAACACCAGCCCTAGAATGAGACCCACAAGCAAGATGAAGGGAATCAAACCGTAGAGAAAGCTGCCAACCTTATTGCCCTTGCGAGCGAGCCAGTCGGCAATATAGAGGGCCAGGGCCAGTTTGGTTAACTCGCTCGGCTGGAAGGCAAAAAATGAGCCAAAGGTAAGCCAGCGTGAGGCACCATAGGCGGTCCGTCCAAACTTTAAGACGATGATGAGCAGTGGTAGCACAACAACCATGCCCATGAGTGAGAAACGCCGCCACTGGCGATAATCAATGTTCATAGCTACAAACATGACAATAAGACCCATGATGACGGCAAACATTTGTCGCTGGAAGAAGTACGAGGCATCGCCATAGGTATGTGCAGCAACAAACGAACTCGAACTATAGACCATGACCAGACCGATGCAGAGCAGGGTCAGCACAAGAATCAACAGCCATGAGTCGATCTTGCCAGCAATACGTGGCATGCGTGTCTCCATCTCCAGGGCCGCCAGCTTCTGTTGTTCTTCTTCACTGATGACCTGGAGGGCTGGCTCTGCTGGTTGCCAGAGAGCTTGCAATTTCCAACCCGCAGTCAGGCCGCTGTGCTGCTGTTGCTGCGATGATGGTCGTACTGCTGATGTGTTCTTACCTTTGGAGCGCGGTAGGCTTTTGCGCGGTAGAGCCGGACCAGCCAGCGTCTCTTCAGCAGCATAGCGCACTTTGCCCGTGGAGATAGCCGGGCGTTTGCCGGTAGCAGCACGCCCGCCTTGTCGTTCTACGGATTCCAGGGCAGGAGAACGCATCGAGGGGGGCCGCATGTCTTTCTGCCTGCCCCCTCGATGCGAGGTGGAAGAAGTTGCTTGTGCGTTTTTCTTCGTTTGTTTACCAAAACCTAAAGCCATGTTATCTTCCGTTTTCTCACTTTAGCCCTTGACATAGAACATTTTTTCTATTATACTTATGAATAGTTATGGCTGGTCAGGTTGTTCTTGCATAATCTGTAAGGCCTGCTCTACCTCTCTATCGCTGAGCGATATCGGTGTGGCAGACAAGCGCAGCTCTTGGAGATCAACCATCTCGACGCCCTGGGCATGCAGGAGTTGGCTCCATGGATCACTCTGTACAATTGTTGGTGTCACCGGCAGATGGGCATCTGTTGGTGTATCCATACTGTCAATTGTTGAAAGCCCCAGGAGTTTCCTCCAAATATCATTGAGTTCATTGTGATGTTTATGTTCAGGTAAATTCATTATTCTACTTTCCGTTATTTTTAACAGGTAAAGGTGAAATTCCTCTACCCCAATGGGCAACCACAAAGGTTCCCATCTCTCATCCTCGCCTCTTCCATCCTTATGCGATATATCATAAGCTTTGGTATAAGAACCATGCCTTCATCTCCCCTTATGCTTGAGGAGCGTCAGGTGAAACATGGTAATACCACATCAATTGTTGGGCAACAGCTTGCCAGACAGGACCTGCTGCGGTACCACCATAAATTGTTTTTTGGGGTCGATCAATTTTGACCAGGATCACAAACTGCGGGTTTGAAGCAGGGATAAAACCTGCCATGGATGCTTCAGTTTGATCGTTAGGTATACCTTGAGTCGTAGCGGTGCCAGTCTTAGCAGCGACGGTGTAGCCGGGCACTTTGGCATCGCTGGCAAGGCCGTTCGTCACCACTTGTTCCAGCATAGCGGTGAGTTGCTGTGCTGTATGAGAACTGATCACACGCCCTTTGACTTGCGGCTGCGTTGTCACAGTCTGTCCGTTATTGTCGATTGAAGCTACCAGATAGGGACGCATCATGAGGCCACCGTTGGCAATGGCTTGATAAGCCATGACCAGTTGCAAAGGGGTGGCCAGGATGCTTTGACCAAAGGCTTGACGGGTAAGGTCAGCCATTGACCATGTTTGAGGGCTATTGGCAGGCGTACGATAATAGCCTGTCTCCTCTTGACTGTCAATACCCGTGGGCTGACCAAAGCCGAACTTCGCCAGATAAGGATAGTAGCGGCTTGGGCCAAGGATTGTATGCGCGACATACGCTGAGCCAACGTTGGCTGAATGCTCAAGCACTTGCGTCATTGTCTCTGTGCCGTAACCCAGTCCTTCCCAATTCGTTACGACCGGTGCGTCATTGAAGGCAATATAGCCAGGATCATTGATAGCCGTGTCCGGCGTAATCAGCCCCTGGTCGAGTCCGGCGGCCATCGTGACCGCCTTCATCGTGGAGCCGGGCTCATATGCACAGTACAGTACCGGATTTAAGAAAACTTCTTCACTACCTAGACACCCCTTTTGTGTGGCATAGTTGCCATAGTTATTAGGATCAAACGTAGGTACACCAGCCATGGCTACGACAGCCCCTGTACGGGCATTGATAACCACAACTGAACCACTCTGAGCTTGCATTGCTTTAACGGTATTAGCCAGGACGGTCTGAATGATATATTCAATAGTACTGTCTATAGTCAATGTGATATTTGCCCCATCCACTGCAGGTTGCTCTGAACTAGCCCCGACAGTGAGAGGATTGCCGCTCAGGTCAAACTCGGCAGTGAGGGTACCCGCTTTACCAGCCAGCAGGCTATTATACTGGCGTTCAATCCCATAGACACCAATACTACCGGTATCATCCTGTTTCACAAAACCGATTATTTGAGCAGCTAAGCTGCCAACAGGATACGTCCGCCATGTACGCGGCTGTAAAAAAACGTCCTGGAGATGCATATTGCTCAAGTGCTCACTCTGTAAGGGGTCGATGTGCATAGCAACACGCACTGTCCACAGCTGCAGGTTAAAATCCTTGCGGAGCTGCTCTTCTGAGACGTTTGGCAAGACCTGATGCAGAGCTGCCACAGTACTTGCGAGATCACTATCAAAAGTGTCAGAAGAGTGATCCTGCTTGAACGGAATAGGTTCAATGTAAACATCGTCACGCACCACATTGGTTGCCAGGATATGCCCCTGGGCGTCGTAGATAATACCACGCGGTGCATTGAGGGTTTCCGTTTGAATATGCTCATTAGCAGCCAGCTGTGCCAGTTCTGCCCCACGAATGATCTGCCAGTAGTAGAGGCGACCCAAAAGTCCAGCCATGCCCAGGCACACAAGCAGGAAGATGAGCATTTGACGATTACGTGCTTGACGCAGTTCTGTACTCATCTTTGCCTCCTTTCGCTCGTTCACGGGTGGATATTGATATCATCATGCCGGATAGGTTTCAGGTTTTTTATAATTATCGTTTGAATGAGCTTGGGATCGGCGGGTACCAAACCCAGTGCCTTTGCATGGTCGGTGATATAGCCAGGCGACTGTTCCTGGGCAACCACGTTAACCAGGTCCTGATTTTGTCGCTCCAACATGGTCTGCTGTGCCTCAAGGGTTTGTAGTTGCTGGTTAGCTGCCACAGCCTGTCCTACCTCGGTGAGGTAGAGTACCGCCATTAAGCCAATCAGCAGGACGCTACAGATGCTCAAGGCGACCGGTCCCATAGAGAAAAGAAACGGGTATAATTGACGACGTCTCCTGGCGGCCAGAATAGGTTTAAGCGGCACTGCTGCTTTGGCTGCATTTAGTTGAGCTTTCAGGCGATACATACGCTGCAATCCTTGCTGTTTCGAGCAATGTATATGATGCTCATCATGAGCTAATTATTCGTTCGGCAGCTCGCAGCTTGGCACTACGAGCGCGAGAGTTTGCTAATACCTCTGCCGCGGTGGGTACAACCGGTTTGGGAGTCAGGAGGCGTAAACGCGCCTTGTGACCACAAACACACACGGGTACGCGAGGTGGACAGAGACAATCTGTGGCCTCACGCCGCATAAAGTCTTTCACCAATCGATCTTCCAGTGAATGAAAGGCGATAATGACCATACGCCCGCCTTTCTCTCCCTCAGCACTTAAAATATCCAGCATCTGAGGGAGGGCCGTTTCCAGCCGCTCCAATTCATTATTGACGGCGATACGCAAAGCCTGGAAGGTTTTGGTCGCCGGATGAATTGCTCCTCGTTTATAAGGAACACCCATGGCAACCAGTCCTGCCAGTTGCGTCGTACTAGTAATCGCACTCTTCGTTCGCGCCCGCACAATACGTCGTGCAATCTGGCGTGAACGCGTTTCTTCACCGTAACGCCAGAGAATATCAGCTAATTCTTGTTCGCTTGCACTATTGACCAGATCAGCCGCAGATAGTGCTTGCGCTGCATCAAACCGCATATCCAGTGGCCCATCAACACTAAAGGAAAATCCGCGCTCTGGATTATCCATCTGATCTGATGAAAAGCCCAGATCAAGCAAAATACCCTGCATAGATACAAAACCGGCCTCGTTTGCCAGACGGGCCAGTTCGGCAAAGTTCCCATGCGCCAGCACCAATCGTCCGCTACTCACCATCTCTGTGAGACGCCGGCGCACTCTCGCCAATGCCTGAACATCAGTATCGATGCCTAGAACCCGGCCATTGGGAGTACTCTGCTCAAGAATGGCCTGTGTATGACCGCCTCCACCCACTGTGCCGTCAATATATAACCCTTCCGGGTGTGGCTGAAGAAACTTTAGTACCTCGGCCAGCATTACCGGCACATGTTGTGTTTCCATCTCGTCTGTATTTATCCTGACCTCCACAAGGAGGGCACTACTGTCGTTAGAAAGAAGGTGTACTTCCCTCAGAGTCCAGTCGTTCCTGATAGTCTTGCCAGGTGACACGATCCCAGATTTCAAAGTGATCGCGCACACCCACTACATTGACTTCGCTCCCTACATGTGCATAGGCACGTAACCTGGCAGGGATGATCATCCTCCCCTGCGCATCCAGTTCGATCTCACTGGCACTGGCGTAGATACGCCGCTCGATGTCACGTAACTCTTCGTTGTTCTTGTTAGAGGCCAATTCTGCCGATTTCTCCTCCCAGCGTTGCATAGGATAAACTGACAGGCAAACTCCCATACCTTTACTGACAACAGCACCTTCTTTGATCTGCTGCCGATATTTAGCCGGTACTGCCATACGCCCCTTTGCATCGATTGTATGTTCGTATTCGCCCAGAAACATGCTTTTGCTGTTTGCATCCTCACCTTGAGCTTGTTACAGGAGTACTCTGTGAACTTTTCCCAGCTGTTCTCCTGCATCCGAGAAATCTCACACCGCTTCCTCGCTCGCCGAAACCTCACCACAATTCCCCACTTCTCCCCACTTCATTATAACAGAAAATTGTCAAAAGAGAAAAGGGGGTTATCCACCAATTTCCCTTGACACAAGTGGATAACTTGTGGATAACTCTTAGCCATCCCTAAATATGATGAAGTTAAAAGAAGCAACTTGCTATACGAGATGTATGAATGAAGGATACGAAGATACAGAATGGCTATAAATGTGGATTAATATTTGTTAAGAATTTTCCGCATGCGAGAGCTACGTTTTGCGGCTATGCTGAGCATCTATTGATAGCTGTGACTTTTTTAGAACAATGGCGTCCAATGTGATGTTAACTCAATGAGGGCAATTGAGAAATGGCCGGATGTGACTTTTTTGAAAACATGGCGTCTACTTCAGCACAAGCTCAACAAGTGTAAGTACAATACATAAGTAATCGTGGTACAGCTTATAATGTTACACAAGAAATACAGCAAGCGATCCAATAGATTCGCTTGAACGTAGATCTAAGGGTGCGGTTCTTTTTTTGCACAGATGAGTCTGGAAAGACATGGGAGGGGCGGCATTATGAAAGGTAACAAAATACTTACGATCGTGGTAGCGGCGGTCATGAATGCCGCCCCTCCCATGTCTCGCGGGATTCGTGCAAAAAAGTGAACTGCACCCTAGATGTAATTAGAGCTAGCGATTGCTTGATGTGTGTGGTATAACGTGTTTGGGGTAGCTTGTGTAGTTCGGCTTTTGTAGTGTAGCAATAGTAGAGTTCAGGTATATGCATTACCTGTAGCAGGTGCTCATCTTTAGAGATATGTGCATTTGCAGAACCAGAAAGAAAAGGAAATCGTCTGATGAACTACGATTATCAGCAAAACCAGGGCAACCAGGATCAATGGGGTAACCAGGGGCAATCTCAGGACCCCCAACAGAATCAAGGCGGCTACAATCCACAAAATCCGTGGTCACAGCAGAACCAGAGGTCAATCCCAGGGTGGCTACGATCAGAGCCAGCAGTATGGTCAGTCTCAGGGCAACTATGATCAGAGCCAACAAAGCAACTATGATCAGAGCCAGCAGCAGGGTCAACAGTACGGCCAATCTCAAGGTGGCTCCGATCAGAGCCAGCAAGGCAGCTATGATCAGAGCCAGCAGTATGGTCAGTCTCAGGGCAACTATGATCAGAGCCAGCAGCAGGGTCAGCAGCAGGGTCAATCCCAGGGTGGCTACGATCAGGGCCAACAAAGCAGCTATGACCAGAGCCAGCAATACGGCCAATCCCAAGGCAACTATGATCAGAGCCAGCAGCAGGGTCAGCAGCAAGGCAATCAAGGTATGTATGATCAGGCACGACAAGCTGCACAACAGCAGGTTGATTCAGCCATTGATCAGTTTGCCAACAAAATTCCTGGTGGTCAACAGTACTCCCAGCAAGCAAAAGACGCAGCAGGCGGTGCTCTTGAAAACCTGGAGCAGCAAGCTGAGAACCGCTTTGGCAACCTCGGTGGTCTGTTTGGCGGCGGTAACCAATAGATGTACTTTGTGCCAGGAACATACCCATGGCACCGATAATCCCCTCCACGATCAGAACCCAGAACACCGCCATCACCATCGTGGCTAAACAAGCCGCAGCAACGTTTTTCCCTTTCGCAACCCATGCTGCGGGAGCGGCTTTGTAGAAGGTCGCTCCCCGCTTTATCCCGCTTTCGCTAATAGGCTTGCCTGTCGTGTGACATTTTGCGAAAGATGTCGTCTAACATGACAGGTATCTTTCTGTGCATTGCAATAAACTGGACAACCTATAAAAACTAACTATATAATAAACTTCGTTAATACTCTTTAGTAGCTAAAAATACGTATTTTTAGGAAGTGCATATGGTACAAACTTTGACGCTCACGGATGAAGAGTTGGTCATACGTTGCAAACAAGAGTTGCCGCACGATACACGAAGTTATGAGGAACTGGTACAGAGGTATATGAATCGCGTGTATAGCATTGTGTATCGCGTAGTTCAGAATAAAGAAGAGGCTGAAGATATCTCCCAGGAGGTGTTTGTCAAAGTTTACAACGGTATTAAAAAATTTGAACAGCAAGCGGTCTTTTCCAGCTGGCTTTATCGTATAGCAACCAATAGTACCTTGGATGCACTCGATAAGAGCAAGCGGCATAGCAAGAATGTCACGTTGAGCAGTCGACCCAACAATACAAGCGACAACGAGGACACCGATACATTAAATCAGCAAGCTTCGACGGAGGCGGGACCAGAGGAACACGCGATGCAAACAGAACTGCGGGAATGCATCAATCATGTCTTGAAGAAGCTGGGGCGGGAACAGGCCCGTTTACTGCTTATGCGTGATTTCGATGATTTGAGCTATGACGAAATTGCTCAGGTACTGCAAGCGGGTTTGAGTGCAGTGAAGATGCGTATTCATCGTGCGCGTCTAGCTTTCCAGCAGGTTTTCAGTCAGTTTTGTGGCAGCTATCTGGCTTTTGCGATGCCAGCAGGCCATGGTACTAAGGATAGGAGTCAAGACAAAAAGGAGTGAGCAATGAACTGTGAAGAACTAGCTCAACTTATACCTGATATGGTCGATGGCACATTATCTGCGGATGTCCTGGCTAAGGCGCAAGCAACTCTTCCTCAGTGTCCAGATTGCCAGCGCGAATTCGAGATCGCCAGCCAGGTACGCGCTTTTTTGATACACCTACACGCAGAGCAGGCCGATCTCCGTGTTCCCGCTGGATTTGAGACGAGGCTCATTGCGCGAATACAAGCGCAAAGCAATGGAGTAGAACTAGTGGACCTTTCATCCAAAATTTTTGGAGCATGGTTGGTGGAATTGATCAACCTGATAGGTGGCTTGCTCGTCCCGGCTGCGGCACTGGGAGCCGGTCAGATACAAACAGGCGGAGCATGAAGCAGGTCTAGATACAAATTATATCTGATAGTGTAGCGTAGAGAGGATAGCGTATGACGTTCCAACCGGTCATTGATGCACTTATCAAAATCATCACTGACATCATCAATTTCATACCCCGCTTAGTCAATGGTTTAATTATTCTGCTGGTGGGCTATCTTATCAGCGCTTTAATACGCTGGATTTTGCGCTTTATTTTGCGGCAGGTACGCCTGAATCAGTTGGCTGAGCGTGCTGGTATCAACAACGCCATGCGCGGCTTGGGAGTGCAAGCACCACTCTCTGAAATATTAGCTCAGATTGTGTTCTTTTTCTTGCTGCTCAGTTTCGCCACCTCGTCTGTAAGTTTGATGGGGCTGGCTGCCGTGGCCGATCTATTACAGAGCGTCCTACACTTTATTCCTAAAGCGATTAGTGCAGCTATTCTTATCATCCTGGGTTCAATGCTGGCCCGTTTCCTCGGCAATACTATCACGGCAGTAGCAGAGAATGTGAATATTACCTATGGCAAAGCTCTAGGCAAAATTATTGAGTATGCCATTGTAGCCTTTGTGATCGTACTGGCGATTTCCACCTTAGGAGTGGATACCACTATTCTCACCACCAGCCTGACCATTATTATCGCGGCAGCCGGTTTAGCCATCGCTTTAACCTTTGCCTGGGGCGCACGTGACGCAGCCCGTAATATCATTGCCGGTTTCTATGTGCGCCAGAACTTCCGGCCCGGACAACGCTTGACCCTAGGTGAATATAGCGGGAAAGTGCGCTCAACGGCGGGAGCATACACAGTGCTGGAAACAACAGATGAGCAGGGAAACATGAATGGTACGCTTTCGCTCCCAAATACGATCCTGCTAGCAAGTGCGGTAAGAGAACAGCAAGAAACAACTCCAACGAGTAGCGATACGCTTAGCCAGCCACCCACATGACGACCCTTGCGGGCGTCATGTGGGTGACTTTTCAATCGCCCTATGTTTACCGGTGATCAGGTTGACACTGCCATACCCCACACCATACAATCAAAATACACAGTGTCAATATAACTGGAAAACGCACAAAGGATACCTCATTTCATGCAACAATCATTACCAGGGCAACCTGTAGGGCAGCAAGACCTTTTACCTGAGGCTCGTGAGGTTGCACCTGGCATCTGGAAAATTACGCAGCCTATCCCTTTTCCCCTCCGTACTGTCAACATGTATGCGCTCATTGGTCAAGATGGATGGGCCTTGATTGACGCAGGTATGGGTACACCAGAAGCACGAACCGCCTTTACTGTTGCACTGCAACGCGCAAGTCTAAACATCGCCAACTTGCGTACTATTGTCTTGACGCACCACCATCCCGATCACATCGGACTTTCAGGTGAACTACAGGAGCAGAGCGGTGCCACAGTCTATATGCACCCGATCGACGAAACCGACCTTCAGGTCATCTGGTCGGGAACCATGTCAGAGAAGTTCGGACGTGTCTCATATTTCTTGTTAAAGCATGGTTTGCCTCCCACCCAACTCTGGTTTTCACAGGTTGAGCCGAATATAATGCGTGAAATCATCCGCGTGCCACCACATGAGACGATTACGCTGGTTGAGGATGGACAGGAAATCGAACTGGCAGGCGAACACTACCGAGTCATCTGGACACCAGGGCACTCGGATGGGCACATCTGCCTCTTCCGCGAACGGGATGGCATCTTTATCGCTGCCGATCATGTCCTGCCACGCATTACGCCGAACGTGGGACTCTACTCACAGTATAATCGCCCGAATCCGCTAGGTGATTACCTCGCTTCTTTAAGAAAAGTTGCTCCCTTGCCAGCAACCCTCGTATTGCCGGGACATGGTGAGCCGTTTGAAAATCTGGCCGGACGCGTTGAAGAGATTATCGACCATCATCGGGAGCGCGAGGCGCAGATTTTAGCGATGTTAGAACAACGACCACAACATGCCTACCAACTTTCAGAGCAGCTTTTTGGAGCACGTCTAAAAAGCAACGAAGCGAAACGCATGGCAGTGGCCGAGGTGCTCTCACACCTTGAATACATGCGCTATAACGGCAAGGTTGAGCAAGAACGGACAGGCGAAGGCTTGATTCTCTACAAGCCTGTATAGCTTCTCTAAAACCACAGCATGCTGTAAAGCACGAACTGGCAGCGCAGAATCCCTTCCACTCCGCCTTGCGTTGCAAGAGAAAGTCGAGAAAAAAGTTGTCTTTTGTTTCGTGTATTCTCATGAAGAGAGGTATGGCCCTCTCCTACGTCGGGGAAATTGCAAAGGCGCATCACATCGGTTTTATTGGCAATTTTCATGTGACCGCCGTACTCTTTGATGAAACAGAGGAGGCAACAGCAGACGTGCAACGCTGTACAGATGAGGGACAGCACTTTCCAGGCTATGTCTTCGGCCTGGGAGGACCACTCAACCGGCATATCAGCATTTCCCGGCTGGAAGCGGCTGTCACGGCCTTTCTTACCAGGCGGCGTATCACGCCAGGTAAAGAAGGTGAGGCAGGGATCAACTCCTAAAAGAGAATAACATTGCATAGCAAAAAAGAAAGGTGAGTTTGCATGTCAACGACTACCACCACGCAGCGTCCCTCCTACCTCGACACGCTTGAACGCGTGATTACAGAGACGATTGCTCCTCTTGCCATTGAGGTCGACCAGGCAGGAACATACCCGCGAGCCGCTTTAGAAGCACTGGGGAAAGCAGGTCTGCTGGGACTGATCAGCGCCAAAGACGTTGGAGGACTGGGTGAAGCACACCGGGCCGCCACCCTCGTCATTGAGGAGATCGGCAAATATTGCGCCTCCACTGCTATGGTGGTCTGCATGCACTATGCAGCGACTGCTGTGATCGAAGCCTATGGACCGCGAGAGATCCGCGAGGCGATTGCCAGGGGGCATCATGTCACAACGCTGGCCTTCTCGGAAAGTAGCTCCCGAAGTCACTTCTGGGCTGCAACCAGCGCAGCCACCCCTGAAGGCGACAAGGTCCGGCTTGATGCGAAGAAGAGCTGGATTACTGCGGCAGGACAGGCCGACAGCTACGTCTGGTCGAGCCGTCCACTAGCAGCAGAGGCATTGAGTACGATCTGGCTTGTTCCGGCTAATGCGCCAGGTCTGCGTGTGGTAGCCCCGTTTAATGGGTTGGGGCTTCGTGGAAATTATTCAAGCCCGGTGACAGCCGAGGGCGTCATCGTGCCAAAAGAAGCGATGCTTGGTGAGGATGGCAAGGGCTTCGATGTGATGATGGGCGTCGTCCTGCCCTACTTCCAGCTTATGAGCGCCGCGCTCAGCGTTGGCTTGATGGAGATGGCAACGACCAGGGCTGCGGCGCACGTGAGCACCACCAGGCTTGAACATCTTGGGCAGTCGATTGCAGACCTGCCAACGATTCGCGCCTACCTTGCGCGGATGCGCATCAAGACAGATATGGCCCGCACGCTTCTGCTTGACAGCGCCGCTGCGCTTGAAAGCGGGCGTGCAGACGCCATGTTACGGGTGCTGGAAGTCAAAGCCGCTGCCGGTGAGGCATCGACCGAGGTGACCGATCTTGCCATGCGTGTATGCGGTGGGGCGGCATTCCGCAAAGAGGTGGGAGTCGAACGCTACTTCCGCGATGCCCGTGCGTCCACGGTCATGGCACCAACGACCGATGTACTCTATGATTTTATCGGCAAAGCTATCTGTGGGATGCCGTTGTTCGGCTAAAGAAGGGAAGGTGGCTATGAGCAAGGATACTGTGCTGCTCCTGGGAGCAGTAGCCTACGATCCTAAGGTTGTGACGATCTGGGAGGGGTTCAAAGCCTATTTTGCTCGTCAGGGTCTCAAGATGGACTATGTCTTGTACTCGAACTATGAGCGCCAGGTCGAAGCGCTCATCAATGGACACATTCATGTGGCCTGGAATTCCCCTCTTGCCTGGGTACGCGCCCGTCGTCTCGCCGAAGCACAGGAGATGGAGGCTCGCCCCATTGCTATGCGCAATACCGACTGCGATTTGACCTCCGTTGTCGTAGTACGCGAAGATGGGCCTATCAAGACAGTGACGGATCTCAAGGGCCGAGTCGTGGCGGTCGGCGCAGTGGATTCACCGCAGGCAACACTGCTTCCGCTTGCTCATCTGCATACGCTCGGGCTCGACCCAGGCTTCGACATCGTGGTTCAGTATCATAATGTATTAGTGGGCAAACACGGAGACCACATCGGAGGAGAGCACGAGGCCGCACAGGCCCTCATAACAGGCGAGGCTGAGGCCGCGTGCCTGCTCGAAGACAACTATCACCGGTTTCTCCTGGAAGGAACGCTGCCCGCCGGTAAAACACACATGCTCACCCGAACCCCTGCCTTTGACCACTGTAACTTCACGGTTCTATCAACGGCTCCACCCGAGCCGATTGCCCACTTTCAATCGCTGCTCATCGACATGTCTTATGATGACCCGGAGGTTCGACCTTTGTGTGATCTGGAGGGATTACAAGCGTGGTATCCTGGAAGAGTAGACGGCTATCAGCCGCTTGAGGCGGCTGTAGCCCTTGCTGGCTTGTATGATCAGCACGGGAATATCACAGCAACTGACTATCACTTCTGAGCAAAGAACGACGTTTCTGACGAGAGGAGCATGCCATTAGCTCACAGCAATCCGCCTGACAACGGGGAGGATCTCCTCCACCGCCTGTGGATCTATACCAACTACGACTGCAATCTCTCCTGCAGCTATTGCGCGGCAGAATCCTTTGTGGGCAATCCATTTCAAAGAAGACGTGTTGCGAGTCAAACGAAGCCGATGCAGGCGTGTCATCCTGAGCGCGAGCGAAGGATCTCTGCCCGGACAGAGATCCTTCGCTCGCGCTCAGGATGACAAAGCGAGATGGTCTCGTCTTTGAAATGTCTTGTCCTTTGTGCGAGCTTAGCGGAGTATCTTTGATGACACATCCTATTATATTGTCCTACGTCCAGGTAGAACCACTTCTTTTAGCCAAACAAAAAGGGCTACAGTCGATAGAGATTTCTCCTGATCTCGGCTTAACTATGGCTACTGTCATGCTAAGTGCTGAAGGAGTGGTATTTCCAAGCGCAGAACAAGTGACATGGCAGCATATTGAAAAGATTAAGAAATCCCAGACCAACTGCTTTGTTGTAGAAGAGAGTCAGATACGGCCTGTCCAGGTGTTCTCCGAATATACCAACCGCATGTGTAGTCTGCTCCCAACGAAGCGCACGCCAAGTATGCTGATAGCCGGTTTTACGATGCATCGCATCGTAGACATTGATCCCATGGAAGACACACTCAAGAAGGTCGCAACGCTTGCACCCATTGTAGGAAGAGTGCTAGACACAGCAACGGGCCTGGGCTATACCGCCATCGAGGCAGCGAAAACGGCTGAACAGGTGGTCACGATTGAGCTTGACCCAGGAGCGCAAGAGATAGCCCAGCTCAATCCCTGGTCACGGGCCTTATTCGACAATCCAAAAATCTCACAGATCATGGGCGATGCCTTTGAGATTGTGCCAACATTTGAGGATAACAGTTTCTCGCGCATTCTGCACGATCCCCCCGTGTTTAGCTTAGCCGGTGAGTTGTATTCAGGAGCCTTTTACCGGCAGTTGTTCCGCATACTTCAGCGAGGCGGCAGGCTCTTTCACTACATTGGCGATCTCAACAGCAAATCAAGCGGAACCATAGCAAAGGGAGTCATACGCCGTCTCCAGGAAGCTGGTTTTACACGAGTAGTGCGCCGACCAGAAGCATTTGGGGTAGTGGCATACAAATAGAAGGGCGGCCTTTGTGTTGTCGCCCTTACTATATACGCAGAACGGGCTATAAACGTAGTATAGTAGTGATGACCCTTGCGGTCATCATGTTGCAGAACGGGCTATAGACGTAGTATAGTAGTGATGACCCTTGCGGTCATCATGAGGTGAGGCGGTCATCATCTTTCAGCAAAGGCACATAACTCTCGTATACCACGCTCAATCTCCTCATCCGAAGCAGCCAGAGAGATCCGCACGTACTGTTCAGCTACAGAACCAAAGCCACTACCGGGAGCAACGGTAACGTTACGTTCACGTAAGAGATCGAGAGCAAACTGCCTCCCCTGTCGTGGTGTGCCGTTGGGACTGGCAATATTCACCAGGATGTAGAAAGCTCCCTGTGGCGTATAGATATAACGGCCCAGGTCTTTCAGCAGATGAACGGCGAGGTCACGGCGGTGCTGGTAGATTTCCCTCATCTCAGTAACACAGGTTTGGGGGCCCGTCAGGGCAGCGGCAGCAGCTCGCTGTACCATTATGCTGATATTGGTAATGGAGGCATTGAGGACGTCAATAATCGTCTTCATCAACTCCGTACCTGTAACTACATAGCCAATACGCCAGCCGGTCATGGCATAGGTCTTGGAGAAGCTGTAGATACCAATAACGCGTCCACTATCGAACTCACTACGGGATAGCATAGTAGCAGGGCTGACATGTCTGCCATCAAAGATGATTTCTTCATAGCACTCATCGGATAATAAATAGAGATCATGGCGACGGGCAAAGTCTAGCAATTCAGCTACCACTTGAGCAGGGAAGACTGCCCCGGTCGGATTGGCGGGGCTATTGATAATAAGCAGGCGCGTGCAAGGGGTTACCAACCGTTCCAACTGTGCCACATCTGGTAGCCACCCTTGCTGCGGATCGAGAGGATAGGGTGCAGGAGTAGCCCCGGTACACGCCAATTGCATAAGATAATGCGGCCAATACGGATCAGGGATCAGCACTTCGTCACCCAGGCCAACCGTGGCGGTAAGCGCGGCAAGGAGAGCCCCCGTACCACCCATCGCAATAGCGATCTGTTGTGGATTAATTTTGTAGCCATTAACCAGTTCAATTTTGGCCGCCAGCAGTTCGCGCAACCACAGCCAACCAGAGGGTGGCCCATAGGTAAGCGGCTCACACTCAATGGATTGCATAGCAGCAAGGCGAATATGTTCCGGTGTACGAAAACTTGGCTCGCCAACGTGCAGGAGAGCAGGAGACGGCCATACTTCCCCCTTCGCCTGCGCCTCTAACTGCAACTGTGATGCTAAGGCCCCCATACCAGTAATGTCGTTGACGGGTAGGTCATGAATACGTGATTTGCCGAATTTGATCATAGGTTGGTGCTGTTCTTCCTCTCCATTGGCCTTGATAAATTACGCTTACTTGCCTATCCTCTGCACTAAGCCAGCCAGCAACGCAATTCTCACAGGCACATAATCCAGCTCAACATATTCGCCTGGATTGTGTGCCAGGCCGCCTCCAGCACCCAGGCCATCAATTGTAGGTGTACCGACGGCAGCAGTATTGTTGGCATCGGAGGCACCACCACTGCCGACATCCTCTATTTTTAGCCCAAGTTCGCTGCCAGCTTCTTTGACAAGCTGGACCAGATGAGCGTTGCGTGAGTTGCGTTCAAAAGGCTGAGACATCATACTACCGCTGAGAGTGATAGTTGTACCCTCCAGTACATGTTGGGTAGTGACTTTCTGCATAGCGGCTTCAATAGCCTGAATGCCTGCGCCATCAGTGGCACGCACATCCATGTCACAGTAAGCGTAGTCGGGGACAACGTTGATACGTTCGCCACCATGAATGACGCCGACACTAAGTGTAGTGCCAGGAACGCTACCATTGAGAGCCTGCATTTTCTGTACCTGAGAGGCCAGTTCCACAATGGCGTTACGTCCCTTTTGCGGCTCAACACCCGCATGAGCCGCGACACCACGCACTTCGACGCGATACCGCCCTGAACTACGTCGCCAGGAAACGACGGTGCCCAGCGCACGACCCGGCTCCAGGACAATTGCAGCATCAGATTGCTTAGCTATCTCCTCAATAAGAGCTTTGCTGCTGGGAGAGCCGATCTCCTCATCACTATTACAGATAAAGGTCACACTCTGATAGTCGACCTGTTGCATGGCTATAAGAAGATGCAGACCATACATACCAATGAGCAGACCCGATTTCATGTCCAGCACGCCTGGGCCGGTAGCGATGCGACCACCGTTTTGCTCACTGATGGCAAATGGGCGACGTTGCGCTTCACCTTCTGAGAAGACGGTATCCATATGCCCGATGAGCAGGATACGTGGGCCATGGGCTGCATTACCAGTATGAGTGGCAATCAGGTGATTGCCATATTGCTCCTGCACATTAAAGCGCGTGGAGAAGCCAAAAGCTTGAAACCGTTCCTGCAAATAAGCTCCTACTGCATCGACACCCGCTTTGGTATAAGTGCCAGAATCGATATTGACGAGAGTTTTCAGATCAGCAAGATATTGCTCCATTGCCTCTTCGGCCTGCGCCACCATTTGGCGTGCATTCATCATATGGCTCCTACCTCTCGTAACTGGGCGATCTCCTCCTCACTATAGCCAGCTTCACGCAAGAGTGCATCCGTATGCTCACCTAATGCTGGCGGTGCATAGCGTTGTTCGTCCTCAACACCGGAGATACGCGGGAAAGAAGCCAGTGTATGCACCTGCTCATCCCCTATACCACTACTCACACGAACACCGCGTGCCTGGGCCTGTGGATCATTCAAGGCTTCGTCGATGCTATAGACAGGACCAATACAGGCATCGATATCGCCGAGTTCGGCCAGCCATTCGTCGCGTGTCTTCGTCTTAAATATGCTACGCAGTATCTCTATAGCTTGTTCGCGTTCGCCCGGACCAACGGGAGTATGGAAAGGCAACAATTCAAGATGACCAACATGAGTGCAGAAGGTATGCCAGAATTTCGGTTCTAGTGCCGCCAGGGTAACGTGTTTACCGTCTTTGGTTTCGTAGATATTGTAGCACGGCAAACCCCCGTCGAGAGCAGAGTGTCCTGGTCGGGGAGCTTTACCGGTATTCAGGTAGGCAGCGGCAGTCAATGGCAAGAGTGACAGCACACCCTCAGTCATGGAGACATCGATCTTGCGTCCCTCGCCAGTCTGACCACGCCCTATGATCGCAGCCAGTATGCTCATAATCGCCATATAGCTGCCACCAGCCAGATCGCCTAACTGGGTTGCAGGCATGGCCGGTTCGCCATTTGGCCCACGATTGTAGTACAGCAGACCGGCATAGCCAGCGTAGTTGAGATCGTGACCGGCACGGAGACGATAGGGACCATCTTGCCCATAGCCACTAATCGCGCAATAGACCAGCCGAGGATTGATCTCCTTGAGTTGCTCGTATCCCAGGCCCAGACGCTCCATGACCCCCGGACGGAAGCTTTCCAGCACCACATCAGCCTGACGCACCATACGCTGCAAGACCTCGCGCCCCTGTTCCGTCTTGAGATTAAGAGTGATGCTGCGCTTATTGCGATTGATAGCCACGAAATAGAGGCTCATGCCACCTGGGCCGTGTGGAGGCATAAAACGGCCATAGTCGCCAGTACCCGGTTCTTCAACTTTAATCACATCGGCTCCGAAATCAGCGAGTACCTGTGATGCATAGGCACCAGGAAGCAGACGTGAAAGGTCAAGAATACGAATGCCACTGAGAGGCTGGCTCATATGTATGTCTCCTTCTTATAACCAGGGTAACGAACGATCATACCTGTATCCGTAGGGTAGCAGGAAGAAAGGGCTATTGTCAATATAGTGACCCCCCCTGTGGGGGCTCTCAGGGGTAGGTTTTGTGAAGAAGGAGAACAAGCGCGTAGGGGCAGGGGCGGCGTGGAGCGGGGTTGGGGCCCTTGTGGCTGCCCGCCGTGCCTCGTGGAGAGTGGGCCCTCCCACCCTGACGCGAGATGGCGTCTCCACTCCCAAAAACCCTACCCCTGAGAGCCTTGTGGGGGTCAGGCTCATCCCACCTGTTCGGCTCATCGAAGGTTTCCGAATAAGCTCTTGTGGGGGTCAGGCCTTTCATCACCCACACACCCAACTCCCTGTAACCCTTGCTGTGCTGTTATCACTGCTGCTTCTATAGCCAATACTCAACATACCTGACTTACCATCGATATTCATAGTCACATTCACGCCAAGAGCCGGATTAGAACGCCATTGAGCAATGGAACTGCTCTCACCGGCAGGGCCGAAAAAGCTAAAGACCTCCGTGCTATAAACTTTAGGAGAAGTATAAGGATAGATGTTAAAGGCAAAGGCATACTGTTGCCGATTCACCGTACCAAAGAGCGCAAGATGATATTGGGTGCCCCCAGCCACCGATACCTCTGAGCCGCAGGTAACAACATTGACGCCAGTCATATGACCGCTCACAGCACCAGAAAAGGTCAGATCAGCTTTAGAGCCATGAGCAGTGCCGGGCGTGCCGCTAGAGACTGAGGCAATAGGCGTGATAAGCGGTAGTGCAGTTGGGGGCGTGGCAACAGTAGGAGTTACCTTTCCGACTGGGCCAGTAAAAAGTGAACGTGCGAAAAAAGCTCCTGCACCGGCAGCCAGCACCAGGAGGGCAACGATAAGCCACCTGACAGTTGAGCGAGCGGTTCTTTTTGGAGTGGGAGCAGATGGAGACTGAACTGACGCAGTCACTGAAGTGGGAGTCGTCACCTGTGGCTTTGCTTCTGCCAGCGAAGGCTGCTCTGCCGACGATGGAGATGAAGCCGAAAATTCATCATCGAGAGGAGTATCTTTGCCTTCTTCCGCTACAGAATCAAGCAATATAGACGTGGGTATCTCGCTTATCGGTGTTTCTGGTGGCCTGGAAGTGCCTATGGATGGAGTATCAACTGTGGCAGCAGCTACTTGTTTTTGTTCCTTCATACCAGCATCTGGCAGTGGATGTGTGCTCACCGTTGCAAGGTTGTCACGAGGCGGTCCGCTATTTGAAGATATCTTCCTGGGATTTACGGTAACAGTATTTATATCAGCAGGTTTCAGGGTATGTCCACAATTGTTACAGAAACGAGCATCATCAGGCACTTTCGTGCCACAAACTGTACAGCGCTGCACGATCCTTCCTCCGTGTCTAAGGTTTCTATCCACGACAATAGAACAGTCCAGAGCATTGTACCAGACCGGAGGAATTTAGAGTAGGGGATAGGCCAAGTTGTATGGGAGTTGTGCGTTCTCTGGCCGACGGCCAGAGAACGCACAACTCCCATACAACTCATGGAGTGGGATGAACTACGCAATTTTGGAGTGTTCGTTCTCCGCAGAAGCCAATGTTGAGCGAACAGCTTTCTTCTGTGTAACGGGTATTGGCTCATTCGTGCTATGATGTTCGCGCTGATATTCAGCAGAGCAGCGATTGTACTCTTCCATAGCGAGTACATAGGCATTGTACAATCGCTCAAGGGCTGGCGTAGCGGCCCCATGTTGTTCCGCCATTGCCAGCTCGTACCATTTTTGCTCCATACGCTTCTGCGCGTACTCAAGCTGTGCTAAAGTCATGCTACCACCTTCTCTAGAGCATAATCACGCAACCTTTTCGGAAAAGGAACAAGGGGTTGCGAAATCGTCCTCTCTGTTGTATTCTGGCAGAAGCCTGTCCGCTATGGTATAGGCTTTGCAGCAGTTCCCTACGAATTGCTGAGGGTTGAAACTAGGAGGCTTTGCTGCGACTCTGCCGGTATTCCAGGCTGAGCTGAGCAATCAATTCTTTCGCGTTACTATAGCTCATCGACTGCGCATTTTCCGGCTCAGCCTTACCCAGGTGCTCACAAAGCTTCCGAATACTGGCCAGTTGCTGCTCGGTAATAGGAGCATTAGGAGCAGCCTCCGCGCTCCCACTGCCATTGCCGTTCGCTTTACCATTACTGCCGCTAGCAGCCGAGCGCATAGTCACGATAGGCTTACGACTATTATCGTTGGTGCTGTCGTTGCTTTCGGCAGGTGGGGTAGAAGTGCTGCGCTCTACGGGGGCATCTACAATGCGATGCTGTTCATCTAGTTCAGGCGCAAATTGCGTTCCATACCCTAAAGCTGCTAAAGCACGACCTATTGCTCCTGTTTCAGCTTTCTCTCCAAAGTCAGCAAAATTGGCAGCACTCTCAGATTTAGTGCCGGTAGCTCTGCCTCCTTTGCCATCAGTCACTACCGCCCGATAGCGAGCATAACCTCTAGCTTTCTTAATTACTTTCTCACTACGTCTCTTCTCAGAATTCCAAACATATGTCTCTGCTTCTACTTCACGATCCAGCTCGTACTCAAGCTCCTCGGTATCAATAGTACCCTCTGGACATATCGATCGAAACCAAACTAATCTCCATTGCACAGGTAAGTAGTCCTTAGAACCCTGGCTGGACTTGAGTTGCATAAGATGTTCATTAGGGTTAAAAGTACGGGTACGTTGCTCTTCACGGTTCTGCCCGTCGTTCTGATCACTCATCTCTTTCTCCTTTATTTATTAGAAACTTTGTTCTAAAAATTATACCGCACACATCATGTTCTGTCAAGTTGCAGCTAGGGATACATTCTTTTTGAGGAGGAGAAAGGCGGAAAAAACCTAGCATGCCTTCTTCAGATCATGCACGCGGCGCAGGGTCAAGGGAAGCACCGAAATATAAGCGAGCCGAAAAATGCTGGCCGAGGTCTGCCAAGATGCAAGCCTTTTGCCAGATTTGAGATCCACTATAGAAGCAGGACGAAGAAACTACCGATGACAGATCGTTAACTCTTCTTCCATTGCCGAAACACCTCCAGCAGCTCTTCTTTTGTTTCGGGAAAAACTGGTTCTTGCGCGAGGTTACGTAACATGCCGATAGTCAATCGTACCTGTTCAATGTAATTCCTACAGCCGGGACAGCCCGCGACATGTTCCTCGAGTTGCGCACGCTTCTCTAGCAACAGTACGCCTTCGAGATAATCGGTGACAAGTTCCACGACTTCCTTACAGACAAGCCCCTGAGTGGTTGTCATGTCAGTATGACCCTTGTTCATTGAAGTACGGGCGAAAAGCCTTCTGAACCAGTTATACATGCCGCTTCTCCTTCACATTCCCTCGTTTTCATCGAAGTACTGCTCAAGTGCACGCCGAACTTTAGACCGTGCCCGGTGAAGCAGTACTCTTTGATTCGCCTCAGAAATACCGAGAACGTTACAGATTTCTTGTGATGTCCAACCTTCAATATCATGTAGCCTGATGACGCTACGCTGGCTGGAGGGTAGTGCTTCAGTGGCCAACATGATGCATGCATAGGTTTCCTGCGAAAGAAACCGCTTCTCGGGAATTTCGTCCCAGTTAGCCGGCAGAGATGCCCACTGCCCTGGCAATTGAGAATCTGATGGCAAGAAACGATCAGGATCCACAGCAGGCTCATCGAAGTTGACTTCCAAGTCCGATAGCGAGGAGAATGGGACGGAGCGTCTCTCGCGCAATGCACGTGTTTTAGCACAGTTGGTGAGAATGCGAAAGATCCAGGTCTTCAGAGAAGAGCGCCTCTCAAAACGGTTGAGTCCCTGAAGCACTCCCAGCCAGGCTTCTTGAACGACTTCTTCAGCGACTGCGTGCTCAGGAACATAGATCATGGCAAGACGAAGCATTGTAGTATGATACCGATCAATCAAAAAAAGAAATGCATCCTCGTTGCCATTACGGAGCATCTCTATCAAATGCAACTCATCCTGGCTTGCTAGCTGGTTTATTCCTTCACTCATCAACTTTTGCTTTCTATTTGGCCAAGAACACTGCGGTTTTGTATTGGCTTGAAGCGGTACTAAAAAAGTATATCTTGCCGTCACGATGCAGTCAAGCTAAAGTATAGGCTGGCAAATACAGAAGCGTAGTAAAATATGTGTATGTTCAATACCTATTCTCCTTAGAAAGGCAGAGGTTGATACAAAAATGGAAAACCAGAGAAATTTGCCGATGACACTCCTCTTTGTTGGTGACGTCATGCTTGGACGGCTGGTGAATGCCGTCCTTCAGGAAAAATCTCCTGCCTATCCGTGGGGTGACACGTTATCATTGTTCCAGCGTGCCGATGTGCGTTTCTGTAACCTTGAGTGTGCCATTTCCGATTGGGGAACTCCCTGGTCGGCCACTCCAAAGGTGTTTCACTTTCGATCAGATGCCAAAAACATTGAAACCCTCACAACTGCCCACATTGATGCTGTCTCACTTGCAAATAACCATTCGCTGGATTTTGATTATCAGGGGCTCTTTGACACGATGAGTAATTTGCATGCCGCCGCAATTCATTATGCCGGTGCAGGCGCGACCCTCACGGATGCTTCTGAACCTGCCATCTGGGAAATGAAAGGCAAGAAACTGGGGCTTATCGCCTTTACGGACAATGAACCAGCTTGGGAAGCAACCGAAGAACAGCCAGGGATCGTCTATGTTCCTATCGCACTGGCAGATAAGCGAGCTGTAAAACTTCTAGAACAGGTGCGCAACATAAAAGATGTAGTCGACTTTCTGGTCGTCTCGGCTCATTGGGGACCAAATTGGGGATACACTCCCCCGGCGGAACATATTCCTTTTGCTCATGCTTTAATTGATGCAGGTGCTGATATTATTTTTGGTCATTCCTGCCACGTGGTTCGAGGTATAGAGCTCTATAGAGGAAAACCAATTCTGTATAGCACGGGCGATTTTATTGACGATTATGCCGTTGATGAAAGAGAGCGAAATGATCAGAGTTTTGTGTTTGTTGTTGAAACAGATGGACAGGCCATAGTTCGTCTTCTGCTTTATCCCACAGTCATTGAAGCATTCCAGGCAAGACGTGCCAGGCCCAACGAGAGAAACGCCATTGTTACCACTATGCAAAGGCTCTGTATGCAACTGAACACTGCGACGACTTGGAATGAGCAAGAAGAGCGTCTTGAGGTTCGGATAAATCAGCCTATCTCTTAAAGAAAGGCCCACTTCGCTCAGCTCCCCAGCCCTCGCCCCTATGGATCAGATGTGGATGGCATCAAAGCCAGTCCCGACCTAGCTTATAGGCTTTTCTGCTATGTGCCATTACACAAAATTAAGGCAGACCAACTCATACATTATCCTCTCGTTTTCTAGGTCGTTGTGCCATCTCGACTCGTCCAGCGCACGTCTGTCTGAACTGGCCTGGTATGAGCACGCTCAGTTGATAGGTTTTCGCGTCGTAGCCTTGCCAGATGTCCATATATTGCACGTACATATCAAGTGGAAACTGTCCGGCTGCTGGAACATGATTGCCGACTGCGACCCCACTGATGGCCACGTTCAGCAGGATATACATAAGTTGCGACGGGATTTCTGCAACGGTGGTGATACGCCGGATGGAGAGGCCGTCAAAGTAGAACTCAATGTAGGTTGGCTGCCAGTCCACGGCGTAGGTGTGATACCCTGCGCTCATGTCGGGGACAGTGGTTGACCCACCATCGCTGCCTACTCCGCCGTTTGAGGGAAAATGGATGCCGCAATTGAGGGTCGTCGCCGACTCGAAGATCTCACAGATGTCAATCTCATTGTTGGCATTGTAGGTCGTATAAAGCATCCAGAAAGCAGGCCATACGCCATAGCCAGCGGGAAACTTGATAGAGGCCTCGAGGTAGCCATAGCGCAAGGAGACCGCATTATAGGAAGCGACCATGCCACTCGTATACGTGCCACCACCCACCGAGGGATTGCCACCACCTGTATTGCGACCTTCGAGCACAAGCTCGGTGCCAGACTGAAATACGTTGGCTGGCAGATACGTCTCCAACTCACCGTTATACGTGGCGGTATTGCCCCATTTGTATTCTCTGGCCCACAACAACATGTCGGCTGCCCTCGCGGTATAGACCAGGTGCATGCTGCCTGCGCGATAGTGGGCCCCAACCCGCGCAGGCGCAAGCGCCGTCGCATAGATCGCCACTTCGTCCAGCGTGCCAGGAAAATAATCCCCAGTGTAGGCTGGATTGCGTCCAATATTGAGCGGATATCCTGATGAGGCAATCGGGCCAGGAAAATTCATTGAGTTGTTGAGGACGCCATTGATGTAGAGTTTCATTGTCGGGCCATCCCACGTACAGGCGATGTGATACCATGTGGTGGCCACAAAATCGTTGCCGATGATATACAAGCTGGCATTGCTTGTCCCATTGCCCAGTCCAAAGTTGCCGCCCAGTCCGCCATGGGCAATAACGACCTGGACGCCTTTGTTATCAGCGTCTGTATGGCTATTGGCGATGACACGCGCATCTCTATTGAGCGCGGAGAGCGACGGCACATATAGCCAGAACTCGATGGTGAGCTGGCTCAAAGTACTGAGATCGAGGTTCGGGGGCAGCGCGATATAGCCCGTTGAACCATCAAAGAGCATGGCTCCGTTGGTGTCACCCTGGATAGCGCCCGCTTGGTTGAGGCTGATTGTCCCGTTGAGGGTCCCATTATATCCGCTCGTCGTCGAGTCATGGGCTGTGGTGCCGCTTGTCTCGCCTAAGCGATAATAGGCAAGCGGGCTATCTGCCAGCACTGCCGTTGTGTAGCTACTCATAAAGAAAACCTTTCTTGCGAACCGTGAGGTCACACGTTGCCAGGAAGCCCCTTCTGTTTTTCATGATGCTGGCCTCTTCTCCCTACCATACCTAAGCTTGTGGAGCAGGGCCGGGAAGAGGTCGTCAAGCTTCTCCAATACGTTGGAAATGCAAGCTTTATCAGAGGTATCTCCCGCAGAGCCGAAAAAAATAGAGGATTACCCTCTCCCCCACTCCATGTTATACAATAATACCATCTCTATATACTCAATGCATGAGTATAACCCTATTCACATACATGAGGCACAATCTATGACATCCACAAGCATCTATAACGAAATACAGGCAGCATTAAAGCGAGGCGAACGTATAGCCGTAGCTACCGTTGTCAAAACCATTGGCGCAGCTCCATGTGGAGTGGGAACGAAGATGTTGGTGCGAGCGGACGGCACGCTAAGCGGCAGCTTTGGAGGAGCGAAGATTGATGGGCAGGCCATAGAGGCAGCAATGCAAGCACTACGGGAAAGCCGCTCCTCACTGACCCATGTCCATGTGGAGCCGGAACTGGCGGTGGGCAGTTGTGGAGCAACACTCGAAGTGTTTATTGAAATACTACACCCTGAACCACGTTTGATTATCGCAGGCGCCGGTAGCGTAGCCCAATCCCTGACTCGTTTAGCGGCTCAACTGGATTTTCGTATCGTAGTTGTGGATGACCGGCGTGACCTGGCCGACCCACAAATATTCGGTGATAAAGTGCAGTTGACTTTTGGCGACATTCCTCAGACGATCCGCGAACTGGAGCCAGACGAGGCCAGCTGGATTGTCATCGTCACACGCGGCCACAACCTGGACAAGGACGCACTACGAGCAGCACTGGAAACACATGCACGCTACATAGGCATGATCGGCAGCCCTGGCAAAATCAAGAACATCTTCCGCCATTTATTAGAAGAAGGCATCTCGCGTGAGCGTCTAGAACAGGTACATTCCCCCATCGGCTTAGATTTGGGCGCAGAGACACCTGAAGAAATCGCCTTGAGCATCGCAGCTGAGATGCTCATGCTGCGCAAGCATGGCAGTGGTGTACCGCTCAAAACAATGCATCACTTCCTCGACGAAGTCGTCCCCGCCGAAAGCAAATAATCTCATGGCAGGAAGGATATTCCATGTTTCATAGCCATACCACCAGCCACCATGACGACCGCAAGGGTCGTCACTACTATATGACGACTTCGCCGACCGATGCCCTCGTATATAGTAGTGACGACCCTTGCGGTCGTCATGCCGGACGCGGTCGTCATGTTGAACACGGTCGTCATGTCGGAGGCGCTCGTCATGTCGACTACAATCATCATGCCTATCTTGCAATCATCATCCTCTCCCTCATCATCCTTGCATCCTGTAGCAGCAACGTCCCACCAGACACGGTCAACCATACTCCTACACCATCAGTCATCCCGCCTTCACCCACCCCTACAGCTATCGCCACCAGCACACCGACCGCGAGTCCAGCACCAACACGCTACACCTCCCATGTGATCTTACGGGGATCAGCCCGCCCCGATGACATGATTTTCGATGCCCAGGGACGAGTAATCTTCAGCGATTTTTACAATGGCACAGTCAGCCGCATCAACGCAGATAGATCGGTCACCGTACTGTTACGTGGTATCGCCGGACCCGAAGGACTGGTCATCTTGCAAAATGGCACAATGATCATTGCAGAGCAGCGCACCAACCGCATTCTCGCCTGGACAGGCGGCACGGCGGCCCCAACAGTGCTGAGAGCATTACCCGGCACACCAAGTACGGCCCAGTGTAAAGATGGAGTGGATGGCATCGCCTTTGATGCCACCTCCAATACTATTATTGTACCGGACAGCCCTACGGGTGAAGTCTATCGCATGAGCCTGGATGGCAAGACATTGACGAAGTTGGCCTCCGGTATTGTCCGACCGGTGGGAGCAGCGGTCGATACAAAGGGAAATATTTATGTAGCCGATGAATGCGCTGGTGCGCTCTGGCGTATTGGCCCTAACGGCAAAACAACGCGCATCGGTGGGTTTGGCATGCCCGACGACGTGGTCAGCGATCCCCATGGTAATCTGCTGGTCATTGACCTCTTGCCCTCAATT
>WNGR01001263.1_pt1 | contig 29299 bp, 27 predicted proteins | sample 5407581 | NCBI WGS metagenome assembly WNGR01 (sample SAMN13153383, study PRJNA577476) | soil metagenome | isolation source: 80 cm soil or saprolite under Garry oak tree replicate 2 | place: USA:California | collected 2016-06-15
GGTCGACAACAGGGCAGCACCGTTCACGCCCACACCCCCATAAGTACTGCTCACTCCCATGTCCCCGTGCCCAGAAGTGTCCTGATCCACAGGGCCATCAGCGATGCAACCATGCGCTTCGTGTGCAGTCCCATCTCCTCCACTGGTGGTGGCATGTTGTGTGACTGATGGATGTGCCAGGAAGGGAGCCGGCGGAGGAGCCATGGGGTATTGAGTGTAACCCCATGGCTGAAGAGGTGCAGCACTGGTGCTAGCACTATAGGGGTGGTGGCGTGGGACTGGTGGGTATGCCGGAGGGTAGAACACTGCACTGTAGGGATGGGCGTAGGTCGGTGGTACGTTCATAGGCAGACCTGCCAAACTGTGCTGACCATCATTTGGAATAGGAAGGCCTGCCACTGTGGGCGGCAGATGCGGAGGAAGTGGAGGAGTTTGAGGTATGTGATGGACCTCAGGTGGTGGTGGTGACGTTGGCGGCAGTGGGTCTGGAGCGGATGGCTGCGACACATGCAGAGTGACTCTACACACATGGGATTGTGGCTGCCTGGACTGGCTATCTCTGGCACGAGCACTCTTCTGGTGATGACGAGTAGGAGACATTTCGAGGTATGTTTATGATCCCTTGGTATTAAAATTTCCCCACTTTTATACCTTGCATTCCAGGGTTCACCTTTCCATACTTGCATTGTTGAACAACCCCCCCCCTCTTTCCCATCGCTACCATCAGCGCTCCACTCCGGCCCTCAAACACTGCAGTTGCAAGTACATCCTACCAATGACAGCAATGATGGGCCTCTGTTGACAATGCAAATTGTGCTGGCAGCTGATCCCCCTGACAGCAATTCATTCGAGTTTGCACTGGGTGCACAAGCCATGTTTGCCGACCTCTCTCTTGACAACCAGATGTTTGTAATAGCTACATTCAATATGACAATTTCTCCTATCCCGTCAGATTCTTCCCTGCGTAGACCAAGGTGGTCATGGCATGGTGCCCTTTTGCATCACACATTGCTTGACTTAGTCTTGAAAACAATAAGTAGATTATATAAATTCATTTTTTATTTACTATAATTAATTTTTGTGGGAAGAAAACTCGGCATGATCGCCAGAATACCCATTCAAACCCCGCCTATGTGTGAAAAATCATCACGAGGTATCTATCTTTATGAAACCCGCTGTAAGTATTTACCCAAGAAGGAAGGCTTGTAAATGTAAGGTCACGCCTCGATGTTCAGGCGCATTCAGAGTCTTCGCTCACCGCCAGTCCGCTCCCTCTCGACACGTTATGCGGTGAGGCGTTTCTTTTCCGAAAAGGCAACCGAGAGGACGGGAAAAGACCGCTGGGAGGACGTCCCTTCCGATCCCCGCCCTCCGTGGGTTTACAGCACATCTGCAGCTCTGCGCCTCGTCCTCATCCCAAGTGCGTACTCCTTCTACTGGCCGATACGCCGTATATGCTTAACCATCTGGAAGGCATTCTATTTTATGCCGTGTTTTTCGCGGACTTCGGTGATCGGGAGCACGTCTTCATGCCCGTACGTCGTTGCTGCGCTGCCACTTCGCAACATAAGTCTGATCGTCATGCTAGCCACGAAGATGGCTGCGGAGACAACGGGATGCGTTCTTTACTATCACGCCCGAGGAAAGAAAGTTGATTGAAGCAACTACTGACAACCGTGTCCACCCCGAGACATCGGCGGGGGGTGTCGCAGTCCCGTCAGATAGCTAGCACATTGCACCCAAGCCGAAGGAACTTTTCCATTAATAATAATATACGAGATAATGCCATAAAGTAGAGAGAAAACGCGCACGGGTCCTGAGGACAGTCCCGCCAGATTCCTATTGAGAGACAGAGACTCACGAGGAGTTTGAAAACAAACTTTGTCATGATAAACTGTGCAGCTGAACGATGCAGACGGCGACCGACGTATCTTCATCCGCAACTACCGCCTCTCGGGATGAGGCCCGAAACACTGAAGGGCCAGGTGCGTTCAGGTTTGAGGGAGATCCGTATCGTGTGTATGACAGTTTCCCTCCTTTTCAGCAACAGACGCAGAACGCCACGCTCTTAAACGCACCTACTTGACTTTACTACCTCACACTCAGTTGGTGGAGCTTTGCCTGGCCTTTGAAGCTTATTCTCCGGCCCACATCAAAAATTCTTTATGGCCAGCGAATCTTGCCGCCGCAGTCGCCGAGCTGCAGTCGCCTGCTCAAACTTCTCAGGGCACCCCAACTGATAATCTCCTTATTCCGGTTCTAAATGCCCCACAATCGTCAACTTCCTCGGACGCTACCCCCCAGTTGCCGCAGACAGAGGCATTGGCTACCAGTTCCACGAATGGGACACACCTGCCCTCGAGTGGCGCATCCAGCCATGAAACACCTACTGCAGACGAATCACCAAAGCCGCAACAACCCAGGCCAGCCGATGACTCTTCTCAGCTCACTGCGCAACCTTTCCCGTCTACATCCTCTACGCAATCCGTCGCAAATGCGCCATTACAGGGACCGTACCCTCATCTCTCGTACGGTTTCCCCCAGACGCAACAACTTCCAGCTTATCCACACACGCCCTACTACACGCCCTTTAGTCACCCCCATGGTTTCCCTCCCCATCCCTCGGCACCGTATGGTCACACAGCTTATCCACCGTCGCAGTCTCCTTATCCTCCCGGTCAAGCTGCTTTCCCCCCTTTCACGGGTGTTCCGCTTGCCCGCCATCCGCACACCATTGGAGTATCGTCTGCAGATCACGGTGGAATACCTGCTGATGATTTACCGAGTTACGAAGACATGCTTGTTGAAGCCCTCACCGATTTGAATGAGGCCGACGGCTCAGCGCCAAAGTCTCTGTTCACATGGATGGCATCACGTTACCCTTTACATTCCAATTTTCGACCATCCGCCAGCCAGGCACTGCAAAAGGCCTTCAAGAGGGGGCGACTGGAAAAGGGAAGCAACGGCAAGTACCGCTTGAACGCCAGTTGGGATGGTGGCTCGGTACGGTCAATGATAAGGTCTCGCTGGTGCAGTCGCTGACATCTATTTACCAGACATCCAAGCGCACGACACGCCGACCGCAAACCATTGGGCACTCAGCGCTTCCGGCACCTCATGGCGCCCCGACATCCTCGCCTTTCACACATACCCCGCTTGCCCACGCTGTACGCAATGGGTTACCTTATAATTCACCATCGCCTGTTCCGGGCGCAACACAAGGCAGACCCCCACACTACCCCACTTACCCCTATCAGTATACATCTGGTGGAGCGTATCCAGGGTACGTGCTGTCAGAGCCAGCTCCGGTATCGAAGGGTAAAACGCCCGTTGAGCAAGAGTCGGCGGTAACTACGTCCAACGCTTCCATGCTAGAACCTACAGGGGCGGCTAATGAAGACGTCGAAGAGGGCAGCGATGCTTGGGAAGCAGCTCAAACAATTCTCAAGGCGATTAACTTTGGCTCACTATTACAGGCGTCAGTTGCAAAGCCGCTGGTGCCTGCCGTCAGTCCACTGTCACCCTCGGCATGCTCGGCACCTTCGGGCTCTGCGGTAGGCGTACCTGATAGTAGGCTAGCCCCTCCCGACAATAGTATGGCCGATGGTAATGCGGCGGCTGGCCCAGTTCAAGTTTTATCAAATCGCGAACGCGCCTCACTTCAAGCACAATTGGCGCTACTCGCTGCTCAGCTCGCGGAGATAGCTGAGGATACTCTTGCGAGTGATTTGAACGTACCAGGCGCAAAGCGGTGTGCTAAGGAATGTGGAAACCTGGCAGGAGACGAAGAAAAATATCAGGACGGAATATAGTGCGGTCCCGCAAATTGAATACGATCACGGATACCTTATCGAGCTTGAGTTGACGTTGAGCGCGAAGTTAGACATCGCGTGATGTGGGGCGTGCCGTTAGAGTTTGAAAGTGGGTTTGAATTCGATCCACCGTCAACAAGCAACAAAAGTCGTCTAGAGGCGTCACTGCCTCGAGAATGTGTACCTACGACCGCAGGTAATTCTCCAACTCCGAGGCGAATGCTCCGCGAGCAGGAGGCGGGGATGCTTGCCGTGGGCGGGTGAAATGGGATAAAAGAGAGTAAACGGAGCCGAGTCGTGCCGGTGAAAGCACGTAGCGCCCGGATCTACGATGAGTTGAATTCCACAAGAACGACCGAATTCTCGAGCTAACTTAATCAAAACACTTGGGAGAATATTATGTCTTTCACATCACAGTGGGACCTGTTCAAGTTCACGCACGTACGCTCTGCCACCCCCACTTGTCTTTCCCACCAACGGTCCTCCCTTCTCTCTCGATTGTTCCAGCATCGATTGACCTCAGAAGCTTGAAGCCTGCAGGGTGCCGCTCTGTCCACACCTCCGTCGCTGCCAGTGGGCTCGGGACACATCGATCTGCTGCTCCACTTGGCGGCGTCGGTGCCGTCCTCTAACTCCGTCCATGCGACAGCTATCGCCCACGCAACAGCTCCTAGCGTCCGCCCTGAATGCGCTGGCTGTGTGCGTCCCTATTTCTTTTTCAGAGGTGATATACTGACCGAGAGGCTTTACTGTTCATCCTGGCGGTATCTAGCGGGCGTTACAGCATCACATGTAAGTGCGTTCCTCTTTTGCTGTCAAAGTTGACCAATTAAGATCCGTTTCTAGCTGCCTGTACGTTTCCCCTCCGAGGTTCTGCATCCCGCCAGTGTATCCTGACGATTGGTTTTTAAGACGTCGTCTGCTTCTATGATTGGATCATATCGTATGTCGAATCTTGACGCTTCATTTGACTTTTTGAGACCCGAAATGTGAATGCTTATTTTGACTTCGGTGTTTAGGCTGGACCAAGAAGTCGCCTTTGTAAGCGTGTGCCTTCATCTTCATGTGCCAAGGGATTGTAATTGTTGATTTACAGATATACCCTGCTCCGTGGAATGCTGTGAAAGGCGCATATATATTTTGCCGTTATTACCCACTAGTCATCGCACCGTTCCACTTCTGGGGTTTTGTTGGTAACCATGAGCGAAGCGTTTGCGAGTCACACTATCACGCTCTTTATGCTTGTACCGTGCCAACGGTGCGCTCACTCTTGCTTCTCATCTAATCTTTCCTCATGCTTTAACAATAGATGTTGGCGTCACAATGTAAGCACGACCAGGTCCAGCTGTCTTACAAGCTGTTATTTACACTCGTGTCCGTCATGTCCTCAGTCATTCTGATGTTGCGTACGTATGCGTTCACTGGGAGGAGAAGAACGATCCTCGCCGCTCTTTCGGTCTCCTTCTTCAGTCTTGTCGGTGTTGCTATTTGGGTGATGAGCACACAGTTAAACCGTCTGTCCCGAAGACCTTGTTTAGCAAGGCGCTTTCCTGATTCTTTGATGGTATCACAGTGTCGGCCTTGTTTATTATCGACGAACGCAGCGGCTGTTTTGCCACTTCGGATCAACCGATTTTCGGTGTAATTCGGGCAGTCGGTGCCTATCACTTAGGAGTGCGTCTAGGACTTTGGCGCGATTACTGTATACTGACATGAGATTTATTTATTTTTGGTCAGATGATCTCCGTAAGATGTCGCTTATCATTTGCTATCACCTTGGCTAAAACCAAACCTTTACAAGTTGCTCTCGGCCATTTTCGATTGCCTCAACATGTTCTTGGTGATTCAGGTGGGTCTGACGGTCGTGGCCTTGTCTACGTGAATGATGACCATAGTAAATTGGTATAGCATTGCGTTCGGCAGCGTGGTACCTTCGGCCCGCTGGGCCAGAGTTTTTTGAAACAAGGCAAGTCTTGATCTGCCCAATGCGTCATCGACGCAGTTTACCATTGTTTATTTGATGCTGGTCACGCAGGAATCCTCGTCTACGCCATCATGACGGCCTTGAACGCGTTGACGATTGTAACTTATTTCAGGTAAGCGGTCAATGGCCATTCAAGCCGTGATCGCATGATCAATCGACTCGGTCTTGCTGTAGCTCAAATCCGTTGCTTCAAGGCATTGGTTCTTGGTTTGCGTATATTCTACCCTCCGCTCTGGTGATAGGTTTTTCTCTCCCCAGCTACTTTCGCTTTGTTGACTATTCTCCCTTCTCTTCTAGACATGTCGGTTGTACGTGTGATATTCTCTGGAAAATCCTTGCTGGTTCAAACATGCTGTTTTTTTAGAGTGCTGATGCTGCGCCGGAAAGCGTCTCCGACAGAGACAAAACTCCATGTCCAATATTCGCACATGGTTGACGAAGCCCTCGAGATGGTCGAATCACATCTTGAGACCTCAGAGGGCTTCATGCCATCCTCCTCAACAGATGCCCATGTTCACCCTTGATGTGCCTGGGCCTGCCTCCTGAGGTGTACCATAACGAGCACACGAGCTGAGAGTAACGTTTAATCGGAGAGGCACCCTTGTGCGGTACTGCAGCCGGGGGCCGTCGTACACGACCACAAGTCTGTCGGCGGGCACCGTGTGCAGTATTTTGCAAGTCCCAGCTTCCCAATGTGCGCTACATTTTCAGCTGGAGGATCATGAAGGTGCGAGAGACATGTCGTAAAGGTAGAAATCATACTGACGATACAGAAGAAATGTGCAAAAGTTACGGAAATGGATAAGGAAACAACCAATTGTTTCATGCATGTATCCCAATCAGGTCCGGTCGCCCAGAAAGTAAACCCGCCGATCGTTGGCTCAATTAATCTTGATGAGCTCAACTTCGAAGCGCAGAGTCGAATTGGGTGGGATGACGGGTGGGAACCCACGTGCTCCGTACGCCTGCAGATGTTTTCAAAACTGCTTGTACCCTCAATGTGAAGTTACGTACGTAGTCAGGCGTCACTGTAAGAGTAGCTTTCTGACCGAGGGAAAGTTGGGGAACACCTGGCACGAGCGGCTCGACATCAGCAAATCGTCAAAGAGCAGGACGGACGACGTCTGGCGTACCTTCGTCCCATCCTTTGATGACTTGGCCGACGCCGATCTTCGTAACGAATGGACTATTCCTATATTTTAAGGAGACTCCGTTAGCGAGTGTGAGGACGGAAACGATGGAGAGACAGACCTGTCTCTACTGGAATCGAACTTCTTTCCATCGGTAAGAGTCCCAACATAGTGAATCGTGACGGTATCTGCAATGCAGATTGAGAAAAGGACGAAGATGAGGTGGGAGAGAAGATCATGCCGCCGCGTTTGGGGAAACTCTTCCCATCGCCAGTTGTAATAGTTTCGATGGTGACGCCCTGTAGACGAAGGGTGTGATGGAGGGGGTAGGGAAGGGAATGATAGGGCTTACCATGATGAGGATGCGACGGCTGGGGATTGAAAATGACGATGAGGAGAGTTTATATAAGAAATAGGGCCGGGGCGTGGTGGCTACAAGAAGATCTCGATTCGCATTTGCTGAGATCGTTTAATCGACTTTTGTCTGGAACTTGTCTTATCGATTGTCGATGCGATGGTCTTGCATGCGCATCGATAACTGCCATTCCGTTTAACGCTTAACGGCCGCATCTTGAGCCCGAGTGCACACACAGAACGAAGGCTCTCACTTATCATCCAGATCCACCATTTTAAACTAGTTCAGATCCGTACGCCAAAAGTCGTTAGCAAGACTTGTGTCTGTCGCCGGCTCTGGAAGTTCTTGACCAAATCCACATCGTTCCGAACAAACAAACTTACTGTAAGCAGGCAATTGAACGTCAACCCCAGCGTGACTCGATAAGCGCGCACACGTGGCTGAGCAAAGGGTGCTTCGCTTCGTCGACCCGCGTGACGTCTTTAACCATTGTCACCAAATCAAGATGTACAATATCCATCGAGCGGTCCCGATTTTCGTTGTAGCAACGCATGTTGCATCTATCGTCGCCACGATGACTCTCTCTGACGTGCCTCTCGTTCTGGATCTCTCACAGACAACTTGCATCACGGTCGGTCGCATGCCTGCCCCCACCATGCAAGGCATGGGCTTTGCGGACTCTGCCCTCTTGCCGTCATTCACACTACTTCGTGTCGCAGGAACTCTGGCATACTGCTTCCGAAACGAAACGACCGTTTAATGCGCCGTGCTCTAGGTATGATGCGACCGGGTATAGTCGTATCATCCTGAGCGCATCCCCAGTTCCCTTCCTTCACAATGCCCAATGCCTTTGCTGAGACATTCCCCCTTTTGTTCGAACGACAGGTCTCCGTGAATCAATTCAAGATAGGAGCGGTGGGAGAGCATGTCTGGCGTGTTTGGTATCAGAGTTCGCGATCAGGATCCGAACAGATCGTCCCCACGAGACGGCTGTCGCGAATCCCCTAGTATCGCTAACATGCGGGGTGAGCTCTTCTCCAAACTTCGACCCCAACGTCGCTTCACCCCATACGGATCCACGGACCATGCCATGATGGCACAGGGTTCTCGCAGACGAGTCGCTCGAATCTCCGCCCCTGATTATCCGTTATTATCTCTTCGCTGCCTGCAGGTGGCCCCGGGCAAACCCGAAGGAGAACATGTGCGGGGCCCCTTGCCAATTCCCCAAAGCCTTGTGACCAACATCGATCGAGGACGTTCGCTTCTCGACATATGATTTGCCTTCCCACAAGAAATTGCGAACCCGGGCGAGGCGAAGCGCCTGGGGGTGCGTGCGCGTAGCTATCTGTGCGTAGGGTGGTCTTCAAAATGAAGTATTAGCCCGGACTGACGGCAACGAAGGGCTTCTAGATGTGCCTCGATAAGTCCTCCCCTATCCCACACTTGAGTCAGGGCTATTGCAAGATTTCGACTCCCACACCCACTCGCTCCCGGCAAGGTCGCAGATTAATATTCTTCGCCACCCCCATCCCAATCTTCGTTCCCACACCACTGGTGATGTGATAATGCTATTTCCAGACTGACCGTGATCGCGGCCTGGCCACCAGCGAACTTCTTGGGTACGACTGGACATGTTTCCGGTTGAACTCGGAAGGTTTCGTCCACCGACCTTATCGCAGTCGCTAACTGGCCCTGTGCATGAGGAGAGTCCCCGATGGCACCGGCGCATGCGACAGGATAGAGGCTTACCACACGAGGTGTCACGATCTTGCCCCGCTGCTCGATGGCCAGAATGCCCCAGACTCACCCCTACCATGCGTGCTTCTCCCCATCTCTGCTCAGCGTTCTGCGGATCAGTTACGCAAGGGTACTTTTTTCGTACTATTACTGTTATTTCGGGCTCCATGATGTGTACTCCCGTTACCTTGATCCCGGTGCCGGCACGATCGCCCACTAGGTGGCGTATCTCCGCGCGATCTCCTATCCCCCCGTGCGTCACTCCTTGCGTGCGTGGGCACCCACGACTTTTCCAAATGACGAACGAGCAATCACCCCGAGGCTACGCTTAATTTGCTACGTACCTCCTTCTCAGCACGTTCGTGAGAACGCCCCCCACCCCCCCACCCCCACCCCCGCAGCCGCAGCGGCATTGGACGTGGGCTCTGGCGGGTTCCTTTTCTTGTCTGCACATCTACCCTCTGTCTTCAAGTCGTCGCCGTTCAACCTATCGAATAAAATTCGTTATATACCCATCCCCCAGGGCAACTGGAACATCTCGACACTATCCCACGCCCGCCTAGGCTGTGTGAATTCCTGAGGACAACCTTAAACATGTCCCGACACGTTGCACACATGTGGTGCACCCGAACGCCCTTTGTGATTGACTTCAATCGCCCAACCCGGACGAACTTCAACACATTTTACTGTGACATAAGCGTGGAAGGTTTACTCTGGTCTTCCACACGCAGGTCGGATCTCCTATCGAGTTCCAGGGCAATCGGGACTCGTAAAGGCCCTGGTGGTGAATTACGACAACCCCTGCGTCTAGATAAACTATAAATTGATCGAATCGTACATGCGTGCTCCTTGCGAGGCCCGCGGGAAACATTACAATTCAAAAGTTTGGCGATCATGGCCACGGAACTCAAGGTGTGGGTGGGGGGGAATGTGCAAGACGCAAGGCCACTGTGCGATCCGAGTCGCCGACTAGATGGTACGCCTACGCAAGCAGGCAGACAGGCAGAGTAGTCAGTCTATTTTGAATGGTGCAGCGATTCTGGCGGAACTTGTCAGCGTTGCACCATGGTGGTCTGCGTTGGTTCACTGTTCACTGATCTGAGGGGGCTTATGGGTCAAGGGGGGATGGGGGGCAGAAAGAAAGACATAGATGATCGTGTTCTGGGGATCGTTTCAAGTTCACAGGCGGTGCCAAACCAGCGGAGACACCGAACCATGTACAACGAATTTTGGCTTTGGGCTCCACATCCGCCCTTGATCGTTAATATTGCTTTACAGTAGTGTATATATGAAGAGGCTTCCAAGGCGTGAGTGCGCCCCCCAACCGAAGAGTTGCCAAGAGGGGTTAATATAGAGCAAGACCACGTAAAACAACACGCGTTGGACATGATGAGATCGGTCGGAGACACCAAGGAACACGGGCTATCGGACGGACACGAACACGCCGGAACTCACAAACACACGGACGGGATAGGGAAAGGGGATTGCGGACTGGGGCCCCGGCCGATCCCGGCACGGTCACTTGACGACGTACCTCTGGAACGCGGGCAGATACCCATGGCGCCATTTATGGAAGGCTTTGACCGACGCAACGCAACGACACCAACGATTCATGGGTGTGTGCCGCAGGCGTTTTGGCGCCATGACGTTAGGGCAGAGGTTGGGGGTTGCGCACAACCACACACAACCGCCCCCCCCCACCCCGCGCGGTGCCTTATCGGCCAACCCGGAGACTGACGGCAAAACTGATTGACAGAAGGAAAAGCCGCTTGAATTTACCCTTAAAATGTTCAACGCCCGGCCTCTCTGGGGTATGGGGATACAGTACGTGCGAGTGCGTGGTTGACCGGTTCAATTACCGGTTACCGGTCAACCACCTCGTGCGGCTTGTTCCGCAAGGCAACAGTCCAAGTCTAGAACGCCTTCCAGTAACAATCGTTACCATTGCATAACACGTCTGTTTGTACTATCTATATCTTCCGCCTCAGAAACGAGAGAGAAAAAGAGGGGAGGGAGAAAGAAGGAGCAACCGTGGAGATGAGCATGGGTGGTCGCGGCTTTATTTCCATTACCGGGGTACTCCCCCAGTGTTTCGTTCTGATTCTAGGGTTGCCCGATGGCCCGGGGGTGGTCCAGAACGTAACACTGCGTGTAAAGGGTGGGGGGGGGGGACGGGCGCTACGGGCTGTGTGGGGGTACTGATTATGCGCAGATCAGAGTGAACAAAGCGGTGTTTAAGATCGTCCTAGAAGCCACCGGCAACAAGGCGCCAAGCACTGACGTCGTTGCCCCTCCCTTCCCCTCCCCCCCAAAATTGTGTGTCTGGACTGGCGATATTTATTGACGTATGTGCCACTTAAGGTTCCAGCCAGGGGGGAGGCATGCAGCGATGGCGCATGGGCCGGTGGGTGTTCGCGGCGCGGCCGGGTCCATTCTTCCCATGGAATGGAATGGAGCGTTCGAGGGAGAAGGGGTGTGCATGCCTAGGACGCGATCGGGCCAGTAACGGAAAAGAGAACAATCCGAGGAAAAAATCAACCCCGAATCAAAGAAAATAAAAAGTCTGCGAGTGAGGGTGAGGTCAGGGACAATCGTTGGGCCTAGACGCGATGTGGGGCCGGTTAAACAAGAGCTGATTGGAATGTGCAAATGCCTCACCTTGCCATCATCCCCGAGAGTCCAGAAACCCCGCCCGATATGACCCTCTGAAATGCTCAGCGATCGAGCTACGGCCTCGACCACGGCTACCATAGCTAACGGGGTAACGGCACGGTCATCCGATGGGGGGTTGGGGGGGACCGACGTTGGTGTTTCGTTCGCATCTGTTTCTCGATCTTGGGGGTCGGATCGGATGCTTTTCTCAAAACCCCCACCTGCACCAACAAGACCTGGCGCCGGTCGTCGTCATCGTCAACTACCTCTCTGAACTACTACTTAGCAAAAGGACACGCGGAGCGGAGACTGTGATCATCGGTTGCGTCATGCCCCACTTTCGGTGAGGTGGGGAGGCGCGGACGTTTGTGTTGATTGGCCTGGCGCCTGGCGCGTGCACCCCCAGATGACAGCCTGGTCGGCCTTCGTCCGCCATCCCCGCGCCTGCCCTGGCCATCTTCGATTTCTCGGGAATAAAACGAACGAATCTAGAAAAAAGTAAAAAGTAAACGCTCGTGCTCGTGCTTGTGAATAACCGCGATCCTGTTCTTTTTTAGTCACGAGGCTCTGCTTGTTTGCTCCCCCCACTCTTATTTTACCCGAAACACACACCACAGTCAAAATTGCGCTCCGGTCATCCAAATTTTGCAGTCCAGGCTCACAAACACAACAGCCGCCCTAATGACGACAGGGGCCTTCGCTATTTCGTGCTCTCCATAACACGGGGTCCGGCGTAAAACAAGCGCAGGTAGGCCGCCCAGGACTTCTCGCTTATTTGCGAGGGGTTCCAGTACAGTACAATACCTTTGGGGCATTCGAATCGCTTCTGGCGTTAAAATGGTTGTCGTCATCGTGCGCAGAATGTCCGTCTCGGCTTCCCATTTACTCGGAATCGGAATTGGGGGCCCTTTTTTTAATTCCACGACGTTGGCGGAACTACACCGATACCATCAAAATGAACCAATACAAGATCACAATGAAGCGGCTTGGATGTCATTCTAGGTTCTCTGTGATTGGGGGGCGCGATGATCAAGTTCCGACCCATCACATTGGGCACTGTATTTCCTCGTCTCCGGCTAATTTCGTCAGTTGGGGTGTAGGAGCATCACACGCTATGTTTAGCTACAGTGCACCTCACTACGTCTCATCTCGCCTCCTGCTGACTCGAGTAATTTGAGTTCGTGTCCTCACCCGAATCTGGACCGCGTCTCCTCATTCAACGTGATGGCCGCTCCTGTACAGATGACCGACAACTCGGGGCACGCTCCGGGGCATGGTGCTTGCCGTGAGGGTTCCAAGTCACGCTACTTCCATACAGTTGCTTGACGACATTCATACTGTAGCACACCCTTCGAATTGTGGACATCTGACATCCGACATGTTAGGAGCGTCAACAGGTTGTGTCATTTAAATTGCTATGTATGAAAGTATCCGGTCGAGTTGTACACACAAACGGTCTTGCCAGGCCCAATTAATAACACAAATTAAGACCACAACCAAAGAGACGGAAACCCCCAGGTAAAGGAATCGCATTATTGCCAACCGAAGTAACAAAAACCACCTCACGAAAATGTAAAAAATGGCAGAGGGAAAGGGAGATCCAGACACAAGTAGTGAATAGCGTGAAAATCCAGGGTAACGTACGAGGTATTGGTACAAATAACACATAAGCGACAAGTCTGATAGTACATGATATACAAAGTGCGAACGAACAGGACCCAAAGGGAAAAAAGTAACTTGATGATATGAAACTTTTGATTGGACGAAGGAGTCGCAATGGTGGAAGGAATCGCGGACGAGCGACAATGACACGAGCACGAGACGGTCTTGGGATTGGGGATGCGAAGGAGGAAGAGTATGGTGGGTGCGAAAACGATATGCGAGGTAGATGCGCGCGATGAGATGATAATATGAATAAGTAGGCGTCGGCGCCGGCGTGTCATAAATTGGTCATCAAGTGCTCGTGTGGGAGAGGTATCTTGCAATTGTGGTATGAATGCGACGATGAAATATTGTAGATGCGACAAGTGATGCGAAGACGACAGTGGAAAGGGCGGAGGCGAGGAAATGAATTAGCGCCGCTCCTTGCCAGGGAAGAGAAACAAGCGCTTGATTTGCGGCTGGACTTCAACTTCCGTCTCCACAACTGTCGTCACGCCATCAACAACGCGGCGCTCGTAGCGGATTTCTTTTCGTGGGGGCATAGGCATCACAGGATATGTTGTCATGTTATCATACGACCAGGAACGAGCTATAGAGTAAGTCAGAGGCGTGTAAAGGAAAGAACGTTTGTGCCAAACTCACTCTCAACACCAGGTCGCTTTGTAGTCGGCATTGAACACGGCTGATGGTGAGCCGGAAGTGTATCCATCACGTCGCTGCCGCTCTCAACACTAATTTCACTGCCTTGCCGACTCAGCGGACTCCGCAAACAACTGCGCGTTGAAGACGAGCGCCAACTCGACACAGAAGCACCGTCATTCGAGAAGGAACTTGCCGACGACGCCTTGAGCTTCACATCGGGAACCAGAAGCTTGCCCTCTGCACCAGGTTTTAGAATGCTTTGTTCACGGCGGCGAGCGGGCGCAGGGAATGACTGTGCTTGCGGAGCAGAGCCGGAGAGTGATGGCCGTGAGTCAGAACGCCTTGAAAACGCGAGCGCATACTTGGAATACAGATCGTCCGATGTATTCGCGCGAGCGGCGGAAGTAAGTCGGGAAGAGCCAGTGGAAGGAACAGATGCCATCGGAGTATTGCTCTCACCGATCGTCGAATAAACGCCGGTGGAGCGATGCGGGGAAGCAACAAACGAACCATAAGCCGCTGGGCGCTCATCCCGGCTGGCAAGATTCGAACTCGAGATGGGAGCGTTGGGAGATGTTAACGAATAAACGGATGACCTCCAAGAGTCAGAACCGTCAGTCCAGCCGGGAATAGGCTTTCGTTCCTTTGGTCCCTGCCCAAAGGCACATAGAGTCCTCCCAGAATCAGGACGAGAGCAGAGAGTTTCTTTGATGCGGCGGGCGGCCATCATGACACCACTCTGATAGTTATTATCAAAGTCGACAGCATCCCCCTGAGGTTCTTCATCAAGGATAGCAGGCCGTGGCGGAAGAGGGGGGAAATCATAGATCCGAGCCAGAGCAGCGATACTAGGACTCATGGTGGGGGCCTCTGCAGCAAAAGGATTATGCTCGCTAGCGAGCGTACAACCCTGAGACTCGGGGGAAGTTGAAGGACTGGAAGAATCCGAATCGTCGATGATAGGAGGAATTGTGCTGAAGGAATTGTGCGGGACAGGGGGTAAAGGAGGGGAATCTCGAGGATCGCGATCAGGATTGTAGTCAAGAGACAGACCACTGTACATGGTATTAAGATCCTCAAGACGGCACTCATCGGAACAGTATAAAGGGGTCGGATTCTGGTCAATGACCGTCCGGTGCTTCAGCGCGACAGGGACGACTGAAGGAAGAACGGGAGGGGTAGGAGAGGATCCTTCCCGTTTTGAATCTGAACGCTTGATCGCGCCATTCGGGTTGACGCGACCAGTACCACGAACGAGGCCGCCACCGCCCTTCTGACGAATGGTTCCTGTGGTACGGCGGGTCTGTCGAGAGACAGGAGGCTGCTTCGGATCTGTTTAACAGCATGAGATCCGAGGGAGGTTCAAGGGTAAGGAATGGACAAACCTGATGCAATTGGGGACGAAGGAGGGGGTCCGGGAATAGGGGTAGGGTTTGAAAGTTGTTGGGTAACTGGGACGAGGTATCTCTTTGGGAGGATCTGTCTTGAGCAGACGGGACACCAAGAGGTGTCTAAATGATTCATGGTCGTAAATGCGGGATAATGGAGAGGGGGAGGGAATTGGGGGATGGTTGGAGGCGAAGGGAGAGGATGGAGGGCTAAAAGGGACGGGTTAATAAGAAGGAATGAAGAAAGAGAAGGATCGAGACCGACCTTGTCTGTCCAGTCGACAAAGGTGAGACAGTGAGCAAACGTGGGAACAGCGGGACGACCAGAAGGGTTGGGGAGGAAAAAAGGGAAATGGAAGGAAAAGGACGTATTTATATTGATCGTAACTACTCGCCGACTCCTCGGTCGTGCCTGCCACAACACCGGCTCTGTCCCCCGACATTTTTCCCCGTTTCCCGTTCAACTCGCCCCCTCTCCGCGTATCGCGGCACCCCCATATACAATCGTGGATCATGATCCCCTTGACTCGCCCACCGCCCCGACTGGAGTATCCCTCTCTCCTCGCTCCTCTCCCTCTCCTTTCTTCTCCAGGTCACAAGTTCACAGTCATCTGATTTCCGATGGCTCGACCGACCCGCCTCACGCGCGATATCCAAATGTCACCAATCACATCATCTCAGATCTCAAGATCTTTCCATCTCTATCCTGGATCTCCCCCCATTTCCTTCCCCACCTCACATTCACCCACCTCACCTCACCTCACCTCGTCCTCTCCCTCTTCCGTCCTCCCTGCATTCAATTGGACGCAGCACCAGACACACTCAAAGTTCTCATGTGCCTATCGTCTGACGGTTGCCGCCCGTCCCACGCGCTTTACCTGCTCCGTTCCACGGGACCATCTACATCCTGCCTGCTCCAGCTCTGACCCTCCCGACAACATCTGAATACGTTTAATGGCACATGTTATGCCCTTCCCCGAGCCTTGTCTCTCTGTTATCCCGCCGCGCCTCGTGGCTCTTTCGCCCTGTCATCGATAACCTTGATTCCCCAAACTTTGTACTAAATAAGTAATCCGCTCGTCCGCGAGTCCTGATCTTCCATTCGGCCGACACCCTTCACAACTCATCGCCGACATGTAACACTCAATTTAATGTCGTTGTACATAATATTTCGGCTCTCGTCGCGAAATCTGCAGCGTCCGCCTATCTCTGCTCCGCCGAGAGCGTACATCGATTCCATGAGGCGACATTCTTTCTAGCTTTCCCTATCACTATCCCCATCCCACATCCTTGAGTCTGATAGCTTTTTATCACTCGCCCTCCCGTGGAGAGTGCCGCGGTAGATGTCTTCATCCACTGCTGGCCGGCATATCCCGTTTCACGCGTTCGTTGATGTTTTTACCAGCCGCCTCTCAATCTCTCTTCTTGCTGCCGTCACGTCCACTAAAACATCATCATCAGGTCACGCGTTTGAATTAGTCCATCAAAACGTATCGCTGGTTTGCCAATCAATTGCTCAGGTCCTTTTTTTTTTTTGTTTGCCATGTAAGTGTTCCTCGGCCCGCGGGCTCCCGCTTTCCTGGGTCTGTTTTGACTATTTGGGCAAGGCTCCGGAACCGCCCATGTTTCTCTTGCCGACCGTTGTCCCTCACTTATGTCAACCACAGTATCATGGGACTGCTGGCACCGACTCGGAAAGTTGCAAAGTCCTGACAAGGCTGGCCTTGGCATCGACGAACCCTTCCTTCTAACCTTCATGTGCTGGCGGTAGGCCCTGTCTTACTAGCCCGAAAGAAACAAATAAAATAAAATAAAACTGAGGTCAAAAGGTTGAGCGTGCAATTTCTCCGCTATGTTCCCGCGGCTCCGAAACACGTCCCCTTCTGGTTACACTCGCGTTTTTGCCGACGTGGTTATCGGCATTTCCCTCCCCACTCCTTACCCGCATCCGGTTGCTACCCCTTCTGCGTGAGTCGCCGTACGCCCCGCTGGGCGCCCGCAATTACCCCGCATGCATATCTGCCACGCCACACTCCGAGCTTCTCAAATCCCAATCGTCTGCTCTGACACCGAGACACTGAGTACAGTCAGATGCCCCTGCCCGATCCCGCTTCCGCGCTTCCGATGTCGGTCTTGCATCCGATACGTGCTCGTCCGTATCCTTGTCACTATGGTCCTTGTCCAAAACGCCACCTCCACGGTATGTTCCCAGGACAGTTGGTCCGGACGGTTCAGCGATCGTTTCCCCCCTACCCCCAGTGGTAGTTCGGACGGTCATTCCGGTGTGCCTGGCGTTTTTTTGTCCCTCCCACCACAGTGGCACTGTTCATAGCAACAGCCTCAGCTACATGCAGCCTCTTGAATAGACGTTCTGTAGTATGGTATGGAACCGCACTGTCTTCCTGTGGGACCGCGCGGTGCATTACATCCGCTGTCAGCGTTGCGCTCGACTTCTGAGGACGAACCCATGCTAAGCGCCTACTTTACCCCACATTGGCTGTAATTGCCCCACACAGCTCCGCAAGTATTTCGGGTGCCGGCGCGAGCTGCGGCACTCACGGAGGATAACGCGTTATTTTCCCATGCACCGGTCAAAGTGCGGTCGTGTTAATCACAAATGCCGCTCATTCCTGGTGAAAGCCGAAGTCCGCACATCAAGAATGATTGCTCGTAGATGGGCCATCAGTGCGGGGCTTTCATTCATCGCTGTGTCATGACTGCTGAGGTACGAGCGCGGAGATTGCTAATGCGCCAAGCCCTGGTTGGTTAACAACGCCGTGAGTAAGCTACCCTCCGATTTCTGTGCTACGCACGCAGCTAGCGTCTAGTCAGGAGGTACTCTCGCCCTCTCGCCTCAAACAACGCGTTGGCGTTGCAGGGCACCTTTGCTGCGTCTCAGCGGGATTCCGTTGGGAGCGTGCTTCCCACGACCGGGCCACATCATATTAATTCACGTGGTATGCACATATGGAGCTGGATGCACACACGGTATACACCACGAAACACACGAGTGAGGCATAGTGAGGCACGGTGAGGTGGGTCTTGCTGCCTCACCACGTTCGGTCCCAAGGTCATGCCTTGCACAAGACACACGCCCCTCATCTCTTTCCCTCGCACCCTTCTGCCATGACGTTATAGCTGACTTTTGACGTCGACAGTTGACCGAGTATGGTAGAAGCTTTCGGGAGGAGAGGCTGCCGCACGTCAGCAGGGGGGCTTCGCTCCCAATATGGGGACTGTCCTTCCTCCTTCGTCTACTTCGCTTAGGAATGAATGAGATCGTCACTACACTTCTCTGATTTAAGAGCCCTTGGAGCCTCGATAACGCTACGTGGTATGTTCTCACTTGGTATGTTCTCACTTCTCAGCTGCCTCTCGCAGCAGCACGTAACCCCTCCGCGGAGGAAATCATTTATCCGATCTCTGACGCCGGCCAGGCGTTGCATCGGGTGAACTTGTATAGTCGATCGATCAGCTCAGAGTGAAGACACTTGATTTGGGGGTTGGGTGGCCACCGGCCACCATGTATGCATCGCCATGTCCAGTTCTAGCGCTTGCCTGTGATATACAGATGTATTTTTCCGCCACAGCGCCGGACCTCACACACGCAGCTAACTTAGCCACGCATGGTCAAGGACGCATGGTCGAGGGTATCACGGTTAACCTTTATCGGTCGATCACCCCTGCTGGCCGGAGCTTGGTTTGTTGTGCCCAATGTGAGTTGTGGCATTAGTGGCGCGTCCACATGCTCTGTAATCGCTGTCTTCGAGTCATCTGCGCAAGGGGCAACTATAACTCAGCCTCCTTTTCTTCTATCCGAGAAGTCGAGCTCGCTGCTGTTTTGGGCTGTGTTCAGTGGCGGCTAATCGCGAGGTGCAAAATATGCAGATCGCGGTAGATCCTTGATCGAGTCAAGGATCGAGTTGCTACAGCTCTACTCGGGGCGTTCACGTTTCGACTACGAACTTGATCAAAGATAGATATCACGTTCGTGGATAGTATTCCCTGCCGCCCCCCACCCCCTTGTGGGGTGGGCGTTCCACATCAGCTGTTTCGCCTCGCCGCGCGACAAAGGTTGTACTCGTCCAAGACGTATAATACAACAAAGGATCGACTTTCTTTGTTGTCACGGCCGATCATCGTGTCCCACTTCGGACAATGCCGGACCCATTTAAACCAATCTCGGCCCGGGGGGTACACACATAGCAGAGCGCAGCGTATTGTAATTCCTTGTTCCTCTGACCAATATCTCACCAGATCTCACCCGCGGCTCCCCACAGTCTCCGGACTGTGGGTGTAAGTTGGGCGGACAAGGGCGGACATAGCCTTTCATGTTGTTACCATGTGAATCTTTTTGCAAGGCTCCGAGAAACATCAGCATTCAAGCGGAGCTTGCCACTATAGTCCACGCTTAGCTAATTGGGCCCATCACTTTCGCTTTTTTTTTTTGAAAAAAATTCTCTGATTTACCACATCGTGGCACACAAGGCGGCACATCTGTTGCGACAGGATGCAAGAAAAAGGGATGACAAGGCAAATGACAAGGCGGTGGTGCCATAAAAAAAAGTTAGTGTCGGACCTTGTGTCGGACGGGCGGAGATCGCCATGGCGGGATGAGCCAATCCCGTGCGGGCATGGTTCGGCATGTGTTTAGTAGAGCTTGCCTAAGGCGGTATGAAGCTTATTTACCGACTGCGCGGTCCTGTTTGATCAGTTTTTAGCTTAGCTTAGGTTATGTAGGCGACCCCCTGGGCTATTGGGAAGACGCCGCTGTGTGCGGGGTTCGGAAGCTTCATTGATCCTGCATGGTCAACGGCACCAGCCTACCATGGGTACGGTGGTGAAGGAAAAAGGGACGTGATTGGTCCGACCGGCACGGTTGCTAAACGAACGAGGCATAGCGACAGTGAATGTGTGAAATGGGCCCGTCAGGGTGAGAACAAGAACAAGGTCGTGTCATGGTGGCTGAAAGGAATCAACGCTTCCGGCGAGATGTATGTTCGAGATGAAACGGTTGTGATGTGTGGGGTATACTAGTATAGCGCGGGGGTGTGGGCGACCCTATGAAACTATGCTAAATGTGATGTGCTAAATGATATTTGGTTTCATTGGACGTGGATGGAGGGAATGAGCGCGCATCCACGCATCGCCTTGTATTTTCACGCATGAACGAGGTGAGGCGAGGTGAGTCGAGCTTAGACCGCCTCGTTTTTCATCGTGATTGTGAGTGCCTCCGGTGAGTTCTCTGTCAAACAAGCTGCAAACTCCTGTATTCAGGCTCACTGGCACTCATCGATGTGCATGAACGGGTCGCATGACCAACTTTCCTTGCGGCGTCAAATGAAAAGTGACCCCGGTGATAGGAGGGGGCCAGACCCTGAACAACAGGGTTTGCTGCGAGTGCCATCCGCCCATTTGCTGTGCAGCCAAAAGTTCTAGTTCCGAGAGGCTGGACACGGCTGTAGTGTGGGGTGACCTTGTATGAATTCCTCGAGGCTGGACACTTCATAGCCATACACGTTCACCACTCAATGATGGGGGTTCCGGAATCCCCAATGAGATCGCACCATCATGCATGCATCATCAGCTGAGACGCACAACATGTGGTGCTTTGTATGGAGCATACACTGGCATATGTTTCGGCATCTGTATCTGGCGTTGGTCTGCCTGCGAACCGGAACGAGGAACAACGGCCAACGCGGAAGCAAGTTTGAAGCTTGTAGCTTGACATGACTCGGAACGGCGCTCCTCCATGACTCGGGTTGAACGTGTTCGTTTCTAAACCTGTGCGTGTTGGGGACGATCCGAGGGATGTGGCGTTGCACATGCGCGAATTGGGTTGCGCAATGTGGGCACATGATGACCGGCGCTACGCCTGCGAGGAAGGACTTGGGCCGACCACGAAGACCTAGGAAGGCGAGGAGTCGTGTTCGGGGTTGTGTTCGCAGCTATCTGAGTCAAACATAGCGATAACACTACCCCCATAATCGGTGATCATGAGACCTTCACCGGGTATTGCGTGTACCGTGTGTATTGAAAAGTGAATTTGGGAGGGCAGTGAATTTCTGAATCGGCATGGCCGAGGCCGCCGAGAGGCCCTGAGATAGTGGCAACAGCATTCGCAACTCGTGTACGAGTACAGGTAGTAACAGTCATTCGGAGGCGGCGTTGTAGAATAGAATCCATGTTACCAAATTATGCATACACGCGCTGGCAGGCCCCGTCATCACTGTAACACGGATATGAACGAATGACGGGAAGCGTTTGACAATTGCGTGATGGGGGGAGGGGGGATGGCGCGAAACGTGATTAAAATTCGTAGCAGAGAAGCAAAAGTCGCCGCTAAAGCGTGAACACAAAGATGGGATCCATATCGAGGCGAGGAAGGTTTCCGTACGAATAAAAAAACAAGCGTAGCCTCAGGCCGAGTAGAAGTGCTATCTTTGGACGTAAATGTGACTCCAAGGGAAGTGGATCGTTCAGAGAATGAGTTCTAACATGCATGAGAATAAGTACAGTATGCATATCGCGCGATAGGCTCACGGCATATTTGAAAAGTTCCGAGATGTTTCGCCGCAGGAGGTAGGTAGGGTTCGCGAGGTTTCCGGAGGCACGCAATCCAAGAATAACAAACGCCGGTTAAATCTTAAATCCTAGAGCCTGAGGCCTGAGAGAGCTTTGCGAGGCAATATAACTGACACGTAATTCCTCTCACAGCTGGAGACGTGTCACCTTTACATAGGCTATCCGAACTGTTCGGCTTTACAGCGCTGGACACCAGTACCTGATTGATGCCAACTGGCAGCACTCAATCCCGATAATGGCAAGCGAACCAGAAGGGAGGAATAGGTGCCGATGCTACGCAAGTGTCAGGATCTTGTGCACACCAATGGCGCTTTTACTGATGGTGCATAAAGCACCTGTTCTGAATCATGCCTGGTGAGGCGGGTGAGTGGCGAAAGACGGCGATGCAATGATGACAGTGACAAGCGGGACTCACACATTGCCAAACTTGATAAAGTTACGGTGATCACCACCCAGAAAGCTGTGTGTATGCATGAAAGGGCATGTTCGCTGTGAAGATATCTCCGGTCCCTCGAAGAGGCGACCACTATTCAATTCACAGACAGGTGGATGCCTAGATGATTGACACGCCCTGAGGTGTCGGAAATATGATTGAATCGAACATGAACAGCGTCCGAGCAAAGTGCATGAGCTTGGAAGCGAAGAGGTAAGGGTTTGGCCAGAGGCCGGTCCAGAGGTACAATAGACTGCGCTGCTAAGATCAATGTATGTACGTTTCAATGGTTATGCTGGCGTGCAATCTTACCTTGTAAGACTACTATTCGAGGTGTGAGTCGTGCCCGCCCCTGTTTGAAGGACTAAGGGAAGAGGAAGAGGGATCCGTTACAGTCCCGGCTAGGTCAGGCAGCCTCGCGCTGGCGTAGAGCCTAGCCCCACGGCAAGAGGGGCTGACGTAATCGTATCACTTCACCCTGCAAGTGGCAAGTGGCAAGTGCAAGAGCAAGAGCAAGAGTACGAGCGCGACATGGACGTCGTCAAGGCCGTCGAAACTTACATTATCAAAATGGTCTCTGTACCGCCAGCAATGAAAGTATTGCTCCTCGATTCACATACCGTACGTGATGATGCCAGCATATCGACGTTTGTTCTGATGGCACTCCCTAGACTCCAATAGTGTCCCTGGCCTCTACGCAGTCAATCCTTCTTTCACACCAGGTTTACCTCACTGATAGGATCGACAACAATAAGCGTGAGCGTATGGCTCACATGAAGTGCATATGTTTCCTGCAGAACAACGAGGACAGTCTCGGCGCACTTGAAGCCGAACTCAAAGAACCAAAATACGGAGAGTATTACTTGTGTCAGTGGGTGAATGCCATCATCCTTTGGCACCTCGTCACCTTTGTTGTTCATTTTTGTTCCTCTAGATTTCAGCAACATCTTGAGCAAGACCGCCATCGAGCGCCTAGCGGATGCAGACGAATATGAGGCCGTGAGAGAAGTTCAGGTATTTCTTTGCGTATCTCTGTCACTCCTTGGCTAAGATCTTAACACTCTTATCACTAGGAATACTTTGCTGATTATGCGCCTCTCCTCCCTTGTCTCTTTACTCTAAACTACGCTCCTTCCCCTGCTACCCCTTTATATGGTTCATCTCCAAGCACCTGGGATACAAAGGCATTGGAACGGCATGTTCAAGGACTGATCGCGGTGATGCTTAGTCTGAAGAAAAAACCAATTGTTCGCTACGAGAAGATGAGTGGTATGGCCAGAAAGCTTGCCGTCGACTTTCACGTACGACTTTCAGCTCTGTCCACCGAGCACTTGTATTCAGTCTGTACTAGAGTCGCGTTCAAGCCGAGTCTCAATTGTTCGATTTCCGGTCGACGCAGGTTCCACCTCTACTCCTCATCCTTGACAGGCGAAACGACCCGATCACACCCATGCTCTCGCAGTGGACGTATCAAGCGATGGTCCATGAACTGCTAGGTATTCGCAATGGCCGCGTGGACATGAGTCGGGTGCCAGATATTCGTCCGGAGCTCTCAGTGCGCCTTGGTATCAGTGGCCATATTGGACACGTCATCTCACTCGTTCTGTTCAGGAAATCACGTTGACCACTTCGACCGATCCGTTCTTCCAGGGTCATCACCTCGCAACATTTGGAGACCTCGGGACTGCACTCAAGTCGTACGTACAGTCATATCAGGCGCGCTCCCTCGCCCAGCAACCCTCTTCAATCAATTCAATAACGGATATGAAACGGTTTGTGGAAGAGTACCCCGAGTTCAGGAAACTCGGTGGGAACGTGAGCAAACATGTGGCGCTCGTAGGGGAGCTCAGCCGGCTTGTGGACGATGATAAGCTCTTAGAGTTGGGTGAGGTGGAGCAGGGCCTCGCAACAAGAGCTGGGGCAGATTTGAAGGTTTGATTGCTTTGCGCCGCCCGCGCTGGATGTTCACCGGGGTTTACGCAGAGCGTCCAAGGGTTCATTACCAACAACAGCGTCTCTTCTCGGAATAAGCTTCGCCTTCTGATCCTTTATGCGTTACGGTACCAAAAGACGCAAACAAACAACATTGGGTCACTTATTACCCTTGCATTAGAAAACGGCGTTCGGAAGGAGGATGCCCGGGTAAGGATGGGGTTATATTCGACTTTTTAGGACACTGTATTGATTGATACCAAAGCTGGTCTATGCCCTTCTGAATATTGCAGGCGCTGATCACCGTCAAGATGACCTTTATTCAACCGAATCGCTGCTTGCCTTGGGACGCTCGGCACTGAAGGGATTGAAGGTCGGCTATAGTCGCACTGAACAAACTCGTAACTCATGTCACCGTTACTAGGGGGTGGAGAACGTGTATATGCAACATACGCCGCACTTATCCGAGACATTGGAGAATCTTTTCAAAGGAAAATTGAAGGAGAACAGCCATGCATTCTTGGAGTCCGCGGGGCCAAACGCGGGGTTGCAGCGGCACGTCTTCTTGTAACCAAAGTTGCGGGGACGCCGCCAGTATTGATTGATCGTTTAGACCTCAAGACGTGATTATTTTTATGATCGGCGGTACCACCTATGAAGAAGCGCGGACGGTTGCATTGCTCAATCATGATTCAACAGCCGGTAGCACCGGGGGCGCGCGTCTATTGCTCGGCGGCACTTGCGTGCATAACTCATCGAGGTGCGCATAAGTTACGTTCACCGTATCTCAATAACCCCGTTATCAATGCGGTTCTCGCAGTTTCCTTGAGATGGTAGAATCTGCAGCGGCCAGCTTCCCGGCCTCTGTTTATGAACCGCCACCAGAATCGGCGTCAAGCGCGCCGGCGCTGAACGTAAACCTCGGGGGCGTGAGTCTGAGCTTGGGCGGGCCCGCTGGTACAGGGGTATATCGGACGAGCGGTGAGGCGAGCGGGTTGCAAGCGGATGGGATCCGTGACGGAGTGCGCAATCTTCTGGGCAAGGTGAAGCAGGGCGTCGATCGAATCGGGTTACAGTAATTTTTAGACGCGTGACTTTGCGTTGGTTGGGACACGTCGCCTTCAAGTTGTCTCTCCTTTAGTAGCATCACCCATCCTTCTCCTTCCTTACTACCGTTATTCTCCTTATTACCATATCCACTAAATGCCAGCTAAGACCCTATTTGGTGGTCTCAAGACCATGGATGCCTTTGGCAAGGTCCGTCATGTCATGTAGCCCTGCCCTCCTACCCGACAAATCAAATCCTCATTTGCCGCCCAGACCATGGAGGACGTCAAAGTCAGAACACGCACGGGAGCGTTTCGTGCGTACATCCGTAGCTTGTGAATAAAAATAGGGCGCCAATCTCGTCTTTGCACTCGCAGTGACTTTGGTCTCTGTTGCGATCATCCTATCGTTCACAGTCATGGAATTCCTCGACTACCGGCGTGTCAACATCGACACGTCCGTCGTCGTCGACCGGAGCAGGGGCGAAAAGTTGACCGTACATCTTAATGTAACTTACCCAAGAGTACCATGCTACCGTGAGTGCACTGGTTACCGGTTACCATCCCAATGTTTTCCCGCCGCCGCCGCCATTCTAACGACCAATTGACGCAGTATTGTCTCTCGACGTAATTGATATTTCTGGCGAGCTCCAGCGCGATATATCACACAATATCGTCAAGACCCGCCTCACAGAGGAAGGAACGGTTGTCCCAGGCTCGCACACCGCCGAGCTTCGCAATGACATTGACAAGCTGAACGAGCAACGCGCATCCGGATACTGTGGCTCATGCTATGGCGGAGAACCTCCCGAGAGCGGGTGCTGTAATTCGTGCGATTCCGTCCGCGAGGCATATACTCAGAAGGGTTGGAGTTTCGGCAACCCCAGTGCGATTGAGCAGGTGCGGACCCTCCTCGTTCCCTCCCTTCCAACCGTCGTCGTCCTGCGCAGACTCTGAGAGAGAGCAAATAGTGCGTCGAGGAACACTGGTCCGATCACATACGGGAGCAGGCGTCGGAGGGCTGCAACGTCGCCGGTCTCGTACGAGTCAACAAGGTCATCGGAAGCGTCCACATCTCGCCAGGACGGTCCTTCCAATCAGCCCAGTCCCAGTTCTACGAGCTCGTTCCATACCTCAAGGACGACGACAACCGCCATGACTTCTCACATACCATCCACTACATGTACTTCACCGCGGATGATGAGGCGGACGCGTCAAAGGCGCAGGTCAGCAAAGAGATGCGCGAGCGCCTGGGTATCTACCAGAACCCGCTGGACGCACATATGGCGAGGGTGCGTCGATTTTTGCCGTCCGTTTCGATTCGGTGTCGCAATGGCTGAGAACGTGGGCATATACGAACTATGATAGACGTCAAAAGCACAGTACATGTTCCAGTACTTCCTCAAGGTCGTATCCACCCAGTTTCGCACCCTGGACGGTCAGATCGTCAACTCGCACCAGTATAGCGTCACGCACTTTGAGCGTGACCTTTCCACCGGCCAAGCAGGCAACACAAATGAGGGTTTACAGATACAACACGGTATTGTAGGTGTGCCGGGTGAGTTGTTGTCTTAGTTGCTGTTTGCTCTGCAGAGCAGCGAGTGACTGATTCTGACCATCGCACAGGCACCCTCTTCAACTATGAAATCTCGCCCATCCTCGTTGCCCATCGAGAGACCCGCCAATCATTTGCGCACTTTTTGACATCGTACGTCTTCTCCGTGTTCTTTCCGTTTTGCTCAGACATTCCTGACGTGGAGCTCAGAACATGTGCCATCGTGGGTGGTGTGCTCACTGTGGCTTCTATCCTCGATAGTGCGCTCTTTGCAACACAACGTAGTTTCAAGAAGAACGCGGGGACGAACGGACACGCCAATGGGAAGTTGATGTGAGCTCTTGTATATGCCAGATGATCTGGATCGCATGACTCTCGACTCGATGTACGACCATATATGGCTTATTCACTCTCTCGCTCGCGTATAATACTGTATGGACTGTCCGCAATATTACCATTCATTTGTTCATGCGTCGTGCAACCCCGATTGGAGGATGTGGTCGAATTCATAAAGGAGGAACCAAGGTGCTGAGAGTCCAGGACAGTACAAATTAAATACAGACTCCGAAAGACAGAGAAGATGAATGGGTCACTTTCGCCGCTTCGCTCGTGTTATACTCGCAGAGTTCAATACCTCATTCCTACGCTTCCGCGCTGACGTGTCCGTCGCCATTGGGCGCGACACCGCGGCATTTGTGAGACTCTTGGTACGGGGAGGCCTCGGGATGTGGATTTCGTGCGGGAGGCGAGCTTTCTGAGGAGTATTACCCTATGAATCTGGGCGAATCGACGCGAGAGCCTCGGGGAGGGGACGAACCTTGGCGTACATCATCAACTCGTCGTCTTCCTCGTCGGGCTGGTGGCGGATGTGCTTCTTGCCCCACGGGACTGCCTTACCATCCGCCCCAGGGGAAGAAGACGCTATCGCATTCTCAACCTCCTCTTCGTCTACGAATTCATCACCTCCTCTTCCACCACCATCACCACCGGTCGATCGCGATTCGCCGCCGCCGCCGATGGAATCGCTCGCATCGGAGGTCACGCGCCGACTAACCCGACGTGAGCTGGCGCTAGACTTGCGCCGCCCCACGCCGGCGCGAGATGTCGACGGGGGCTGTAGTAGCAAGGCCGAGTCCGGCCGCTCCGGCTCGAGGTCCTCCTGTTCCTCCTCTTTCACGGGGACTTCGATGAATGCCTGTACGCGGCGGACTACGCGCGGGAGTAGGGCCTTGGTAGGCGAGTGCGGGAGGTGGCGCGGGGGCTTGTTGTCGACGCGGGCGGACGAGGATGCAGACGCGGACGCGCGGCGCTTCGTGGCGGAGGACGTGGCGGACGAGTTGCCGCCCTCGCCAGGGATGATGGGCAGGGGCACCGGGACGTACTTTGGGGTGATGTCTTGTGGTGCGAGTGTGCTCTGTTTAGGCGGGCACCGTGGTAAGCGATGTCGAGCGGTGAAGGGGGTGCGCGGTGGGCGGACCTGCGACGATGGCGCGGATAGCTGCTGGCTGAGGAGGCGCGTGTGCTCGGCGTCCACGCGCAGGAACTGGTCCTTCCAAGCTTTTATTTCCCCGCGGAGGGTCTCTTCGAGGCGCAGGCATTGGTCTTTCCATTGTTGCGCCTCCTGGCGGAGCTGGTTGACCAGTTCGGCTTGGTGGGTATTCTGCATCAGGCGCGGGCGCACGCGCAAGGGGAGAGGTCGGGATTAGATGGACCGTCTGTCAAGCTCGGCGAACGAGTACTTTACCACGACTAATGCACTATTCGCCTGCGACGAGTGTAAGCAGAGTCTATGCAAGGTGTAGAGAGAGGCGAGGCCGCGCACCTCTGACTTCCACTTGTCCACTTCCGCGACCCAGACCTGGGTCTGTTCCCTGCTCGCATTGAGATCTCGGAGCGCATCGTCGCGCTCGCGCCGAAGGGCACGGAGATCGTCCTCGGCTTGACTTAGCCTTGCACGCGTCCCTTGTTCGTAAGCGCGAAGCTGAAATGAGTGAATGATGGATCTGAGAGGAAGGTAGTATCCCGGCCTACGGCAGACACTGTCGCCTGGGAGAACTGTTTGAAGGCCTCCGCGACAGCTACGGATGGATCTGACATGAGTTGTATCGTCGTTGGGAGTCGTGGTTGGCAGTGCGGTCTGCGTTCTGATGGGGTCGTGGGTCGTGTCTGTGTCCGCGATCAGGTCACGAGGTCCGTGGGTCATCCCTCGTGCCACGTGTCGCATCGCGTTCGGACGGATTCCCTTCACACTGACAACATGATTCTGTTTTTGCACGAAGAAGCCAGGAAAAAGCAGTGACTAATACTTAAGAATTTTTCACAATCCATAATTAGAAAATTATCATAATTAAATTTTATGTCCATTCAAGAATTATCATACAAGACG
>WNGR01002038.1_pt1 | contig 29288 bp, 14 predicted proteins | sample 5407581 | NCBI WGS metagenome assembly WNGR01 (sample SAMN13153383, study PRJNA577476) | soil metagenome | isolation source: 80 cm soil or saprolite under Garry oak tree replicate 2 | place: USA:California | collected 2016-06-15
TTGCGATGATCGTCTTGCCGCGGGCAATCAACGCCCGTGCTTTGCGATCAGCAAGCGCGGGATTCGTTGGCGAACCGAGGATCCGCGGGTCGGCCAGTTGCCGCTGAATCTCTTTGTACTCGTTGAGCCGCTTCAAATTCTCCGGTGCGCTGATCGTCGCATAGACAAACGGCGCACCCATCGTCGACTTCCCAATCTCTGCAAACTTCACCCGGTCGCTGGCGGCAGCGAGCTCCTGAAAATATTCAACCACCTTCGCCCAGCTAGCCAATTTACGATCGTCGCCGGGCGTAAAACCGAGGACATCGGCTGGCGCGGGTATCGACCTTGTTTCGGCGCCCGCGGTTGCTGAATGAACGATGGCATCGGAATGAATCGAAATCGCGATGAAAAGGAAAGCGACAGTCAGCAGCAAACGTCTAGGCATAGGTTTGTTCCTCGGTGGATCGTGTTGCGCAGTATATTGCTGAGGGTGATTCACGTCCATGCCGGGAACTCTAAGACGTATGGGATGTGGAAGGCCGCCGAGACCCTCTATTGCGGGAGCTGGTCCGCATCCCATAAATAGAATTCTCGTCGCGGCTCCGCCGCAGCACATGGCGGTGAGCCTTGGCTCACCGTTTCCTTTAGACTGAGTTTGAGGCTTCGCGGCCGAATGTTGAGGCGCAGCCTCAACATTTCTAAGAAATAAAGACTGGCCGGAAAGGTAGAGCCTTTCCGCAACGTGCTGCGGCGGAGCCGCAAATCCTTTCGTGCTTCGCGCTCAATGCGGACGAGGACGTCCGTGCTCATTCACGCCCGCGCTCCCAGCATTGTGTTGCGTTATTACGAAACAGGATCACTCGAAAGACATTGCCTGGAACTTCTAAAAACTGTCCCGAAAAAAACTGATTGACCAATTCGCGCTTCTCTTTTATGATCGCTGCAACACTGGAAAGGAGGTGATCCAATTTATATGAGTTCTAATCACAGTGAGGTGGCTGAGACCTAACCTCAGGAATCAATCTGCGATTGTTCGGATTGTTTTCCTGAGACGTTTACTGTGACACCTTCTTTCCGAAGGTCACAGCCAGCCGGAGGTCAATCCAAACAGTTCACCGGAAAGCCGCTGGTGAGCAATTGCCGGCGGCTTTTCTCTTGCCACCCATTGCCGCTTGACTTATCAACCCGCGCACCGTTATAGACATCTTACTCCGTCAGACTCGCTAACAAACTCCTGGTTAGCTGAAAAGAGAAGCAGAGTTGCCTGAAGAGCGCGTACCAGTCTCTCGAAAATCGCCCGTTTTCTATGACCCGCATGGGCGGCGTTGGCGGCGTGTGCGCCGAACCTATCTGGCCCTCGGCGTGGCCGTCACGGCCGCCGTGGGAATCTTCATCGCCAGTGTTCTCGCCAATCCTTTGTTGCCGCGTTTGAATCTGCGGCCGATTTCTAGTCTCCCGCGCCCTTCAGATCTGCCGCCGCAGCCGATCAAGTTACCACCAAAGAACCCGCGCGAACTGGAAGCGCGAAAGGCGCAGGAAGTTCTGCAGAAGGAACTCAAGAAGACACGCGTTATACCGGCAAGAAGACCTCAACTGATGCCGATTGTGCCGGCGCCCGCTACCACGCCCCTGCCGGCTCCGGCAAAATTCACCAACAAACCGATCAGTGTCGGATTTTACGTGAGCTGGGACGAGTCGAGTTATGCATCGCTCAAACGGAACCTCGATCATCTTGATTGGGTGGTACCGCAGTGGACCCACCTGGTTGCGCCAACGAATGACTCCAGCCCAATCGAGACGGAACTGGACGCGCCCGCGCTCGACCTGATCCGCCAGCAACGGCCCCAGATTTCAATTCTGCCGATGGTGCAAAACCTGGATGATGAGAAATGGGAGCCTGAGTTGCTGGCCCGGGCCCTTGGCGATGAACCTTCCCGACAGCGTTTGATTGAAGCGCTCAGCCAGTTGGTTGACCAGAACAAGTTCGCCGGCATTTGCATCGATTTTGAAGAGCCGATGGACAAGACACAGCCGGATCTCCTGAAGTTTATGCAGGAACTCCATGCAGCGTTTAAGCCTCATGGATGGATCGTGGTCCAGTCCGTGCCTTTCGATGATCCGATATGGAATTACCGCGAGTACGGCGCGGCTTCCGACTATCTCATGCTGATGGCCTATGACGAGCACTGGTCGACCGGGCCCGAGTTGGGTGCAGTAGCTTCTCAGAGTTGGTACGAGCGCAATCTCGCCACCCGAATGCAGGAGATTGATCCGGCAAAGACGATCGTCGCGCTGGGAAATTATGGATACGATTGGGCAAACGGCCCCGGACATGGAAAGGAAGTCGGTTTTCAGGAAGCGGTGATTTCCGCGCATGATTCCGAGGCCGAGATCGTTTTTGACGACACCACGCGCAATCCGCATTTCAGCTATGAAGAGGAAGACCACTCAAATCACACGGTTTGGTTTCTCGATGGCGTGACCGCCTACAATCAGATGCGGGCGGCCAGCGGCTATCGGCCCGCAGGTTTCGCGCTCTGGCGTCTGGGATCGGAAGATCCTTCAATCTGGTCCATTTTGGGTTCCACTCAACTCGAGTTTTCTCCAGACTTGCTGAAACGGATCGTTTACGGTTACGAGGTCGATTTTGAAGGTACCGGCGAGCTGCTGCGAGTTCAGGCCAGTCCGCACGATGGCGAGCGCTCAATGCAGACCGATTCAGCGACCGGATTCATTAGTTCCGAAAAATATCTTTCAATTCCGTCCTCGTACGTAATCGAGCGGACGGGCGATCACCCCGGTGAAATCGCGCTCACCTTTGACGACGGTCCGGATCCTGAATGGACCCCGGCAATCCTCAATATTCTGCAGCGTGAGAACGTCCCCGCCGCTTTCTTTGTCATTGGCAAAAATGGTCAGGCGAATCCGGACCTCTTGCGGCGCATGGTTAACGAAGGCCACGAAGTCGGCAATCACACTTTCACGCATCCGAACCTTGGCGAAATTCCCGGGCCAATTACCGATCTCGAATTAAACGCGACCCAGCGTTTGATTGAATCGATCACCGGACGATCCACCGTGCTGTTTCGGCCCCCATATTTCGGAGACGCCGAAGCCGACAAACCTGAGGAAGTCGAACCTGCACTGCGGGCCCAGAAGCTTAATTACATTGTGGTCGGCCTTCGCATTGATCCCGGCGATTGGAAGCCGGGGGTTACTCCGGATGAAATCGTACAGCGAACCGTCGACAAGGCCCTGGACGATAACCCCGAGACTCGCGGCCAGGTCGTTCTGCTGCATGACTCAGGCGGTGATCGGGAAGCTACTATCGAAGCCCTGCCGCGATTGATTCATGAATTGCGTGCCCGAGGTTTTCGTTTCGTCCAACTTTCGGATCTCGGCGGCTGGACGCGCGATCAGGTGATGCCGCCGCTGCCGCCAGGCCAGAGCTTTTACACGCGTACCGACACTGTCGCCTTCTTCGTACTTTCTATCAGCGGCTGGTTATTGCAGTGGACTTTCATCATCGGAATAGTCCTGGGCCTGGGCCGGCTGGTAGTAATCGGGGCCCTGGCGTTCGCGCAATGGCTGCGCTCGAGAAAGCGCGAGCGCCAACACGCCGGTGAAGATTATCGGCCCTTCGTGAGCGTGATTGTCCCTGCCTACAACGAACAGTTCGTAATTGCCGGCACCATACGCAGCTTGCTTAAATCGGATTACGACAACTATGAAGTGATCGTCGTCGACGACGGTTCTCAGGATCGAACCAGCGAAGTTGTGCGCGAAAATTTCGGGGACGATCCGCGAGTGCAACTGTTCACTGAAGAAAATGCGGGCAAAGCCAACGCCTTGAATCTTGGATTGCGCTTCGCGAAAGGCGACGTGATCGTGGCCCTCGACGCTGATACGCAGTTTTCTTCGCAGACCGTCAGCGCCCTGGCCCGCCGCTTTTCTGATCCGACGATGGGCGCGATTGCGGGCAATGCCAAGGTTGGCAACAGAATTAATATTGTGACGCGCTGGCAGGCGCTGGAATACATCACCGCCCAGAACATGGATCGGCGCGCATTTGCGAGCCTCAATTGTATTACGGTGGTGCCGGGCGCGGTCGGCGCCTGGCGCCGCGATCTGATCGAGCGAGTGGGTGGCTTCAACGCCGAAACTCTGGCTGAAGATCAGGATCTGACCCTGCAAATACGGAAACTCGGCTATCACATCGGTTACGAAGAAGCTGCCCTCGGCTGGACGGAAGCTCCAGACAGTCTGCGCCTGCTCGCCCGGCAGCGCTTTCGCTGGGCGTACGGCACGCTGCAATGCATGTGGAAACACCGCGACGCGTTGTTCCGCGCGCGTTATGGCGCGCTTGGATTTGTTGCTATGCCTAACGTCTGGATTTTTCAGGTCTTGTTTCCGCTGGTCTCGCCAATAATGGATTTGATGCTTTTCTATACCCTGGCCTCGGCGAGCTTCTACGCGTGGCAACAGCCCGAGGGCTATCGGTTTACGAATCTCCAGCAGGTCCTTTTTTACTACGCCCTTTTCCTCGCGGTCGACTGGGTCGCCGCCGGTTTCGCGTTTGTGCTGGAACGCAAAGAGAACTGGCGTTTGCTTTGGTGGCTGTTCCTTCAGCGCTTCTGCTATCGCCAAGTTATGTACTACGTAATGGTTAAGTCAGTGGCTACCGCGATTCGCGGCGCATTAGTCGGATGGGGCAAACTGGAGAGAAAAGCTACTGTCGAGGCGCAACCGTGACCGCACAGCGAATTTTCAATCAGGCCGGCGTTCAAACGAGCGAAAACCTATAGCTTCTTTCGCAGTAAACTAAAAACAAAAAGAATTGTCGCCACGGAAATGATTGCCGGACCCGGAGTTAAGTTCAGGGTCGCGTGACCAATCGTGAAATGTGGATAGAAGCGGGCGAGCAGAAATCCGATGCCGACAGACATCACGCTGGCGGCGGATGAGGTTACGAGAAAGGCAGTGAGTGTATGCGTTAACTGGCGCCCGATCGCGGCGGGAATGATAATCAATGCGCCCACCAGCAGCGCGCCCAGCGCTTGCAGGCCAAGGAGCACCGTCAAACTGAATATCAGAAGGAAATAGAGATTCAGGCGCGAGACATTTACCCCGCTGACCGCCGCCAGTTCAGGCGAGAATAAAGACAGGATGAGCTGATGCCGGAAGCTAAAAGTGAACCAGACAATCAAGAGTACAGCAACGATTCCCAGGCCAAACCAAAGAAGGTCGAGGCTCTGAAATCCACCAAAGAGCGCTTCGATCAAATCTTCGCTCGGAGTAACCAGCGTACCGATCGCCAGAGCACCGGTGAAAATTACACCGATGGCGACGTCCGTAGTCAGGGTCCCGCCTTTCTGAAGATGCCAGATAAGAACTGTTCCAATTAATAGAGCCGCGGCCGCCCCAATGAGCGGATTGATTTGAAAAAGCAGCGCCAGGCCCAGGCCAGGTAAAGCAATGTGCGATATGACGTCGCCTGCCAGGCTCATGCGCTTCATAAGCGCAAAGCTGCCCACCAGTCCTGCCGCGAGAGCGGTCAGCAACATGAGCACAATTGAATATATTTCAGGAGAGCTCACTGTTCTGCAGATTTAGATGTGATCGAATGATCGTGTTGGTAGAAACTGTAGGGCTCGCCATATAACTTTGTCAGGACTTCAGGAGCCAGAACTTCGCGCGGAGTTCCGAGACACAAGCTGCGACGATTCAAGCAAAGTACTTTCGTGGCATAGCGGAACACAAAGCTTAAATCATGAGAGACCATGATGCTGGCGAGACCGTATTGGTCCTGCAAGCGATGAATCAGTTCGTAGATATGTTCCTCACCCGGCTCGTCGATGCTGGCAGTAGGCTCATCAAGCAGGAGCACGTTTGGCCCGCCAAGCAGCGCAAACCCAATCAAGCCCCTTTGGAATTGTCCACCTGAAACGTGGCCAACGGGTGTTTCCATTATGTCTCTTGTTAGGCCCACGCTGGCCGAGACCTGATCAATTTCTTTCGACGACATGCGAAGAGTTTGGCACTTGGCCGCGAAGAGATCATTGAACGTCAACGGGAGGTGAACGTCCGCATCGATCTTTTGCGGTACATAGCCGATTCTGACTTTAGGATCCCAAATGATCTCGCCGGCGTAGGGAACCAGCTTGAGCAGCGCTTTCAACAAAACGGTTTTGCCCGCGCCGTTGGGTCCCAAAACGCTCAACCTTTCGCGCGAGGTCAGTTCGAAGCTCAGGTCTTCAATAATGGTCTTCTGCTCGATCTGAACCGATAGGTTTTTGACGGTTAATAAATTCATTTTCTCCGTTGACGCGGACCGTTGATGCGGACCGCCGGCAGCGCGGTCAGTTCTTACAATTCACATCGAACTTACGGCTGAGCCAGCTGGTAACAAGGCCTCTGGTCTTAGTCGATCTTCTTTTGCGTGCCTGGTTTGAAACTAAACGGGGCGACTGAGACCGCGAGCGTCTGATCGCCGGTGAAATGCATGAAGATAGGTATCGCCCGTCCATTGAACGCTGAAATTCCCGTGTAGTCGCCAAAGAAGACTTTCGGATCGCAGGCAAAAGCCGGCTGATCGATTTTGTAATTGACGAATGTTCGTCCGCCATCAATGCTGCGCGCCATAGTAAGCCCTGTTAGAGAGCCTTCGGTGTCCCGGCGATCATAAAATACGATGTTGACCGAACCGTCGACCGGATCGACAGACGTCCAGGTAAAGAATTGCGCCTTCCCGTTTTTGACCGGGTCGTCATTCACGCGAACTGGTTCAGACCAGGTTTCTCCTCCGTCGCGCGATGACATGACAAAGACGTCAGGGTCACCGTTGCGCGCATCAATCCAATTAACATAAAGCGTGCCTTTGTTGGCGCCGTTGCTCAAGTCAACGCCGGTTACCGGCATTCCGTTGGCCCGGTCGAGCCCGTCCACGGAAAAATCCCAGCCGCCCGGTATCTGTCCTATCACTCTGTCCTTGCTAAAACTCAACCCGCCATCGACTGATTTCTTGAACACCAGTCCCAGGGGGCCGGCCCAAACAAGGTAAAGCTCACCTGCCGGCCCCACAGCTGGCACGGCGCCTTCGACAGTATTGTCGCTGTCACGACAATCACCTCCCGAATTGGAAATCCGGAAGGGCATTGAAAATGTCTTGCCGCCATCGATGGATCGGGTGAAATAAATTTGTGAATGGCATTCAGGATCGCTGCTGCCGTAAACATCGAAGCGCGTCCACGCGAGATACACGTTGCCTTTGTATTTTGACTCAAGCGCGTTATCGACGACGATCCCGGGTTTGTCTTCAAAGGGGATGACAGAGTTGACATGATTAATTGCCGGAACGGATTCGTTCCAGGTCAACCCACCGTCTTTTGAAGATTCGACCAGCATCCCGCTTTCCGCACGCGCCGGTTTGGCCACCCGGATGCCGACAAATGAAAGATGAATGTGATAAGCGGTTCCATCGCTGCTAAAATAGACGGCATCGTCACCCTGGGTCAGTCCCTTGGGATCTTCAACCGGAACCGTCTTCCAGGTCTTGCCGCCATCCATCGAGACATAGTTGTAGCTCGACGCCCGCGGTCGCGGGGGTCTACCAGCCTGGAAGGACGCTCCGACAATGTTGTCGGGGTTCTTCTGGTTGATGGCGATAGTCACTTCGGCCGGATTGATTGCGTCCGCGTCGGAGACTCTAAAGACTTTCTGCGCCGGAGATTGAGAAGAAAAGAAACCAAGAATGAAAACGAGTGGCAAAATGCTTGATCGATTCATGCTGTGCGAATGCGTAAAACCGTAAAGTTGAATAAAATTGAGGCAGGCCATGATTGCAAGGTTTTGTCGCTTTCGCAAACAGGGTGCGAGCAAATGAGTAACTCAGGCCGCGAATTAACACCGCGAAAAAAATGGTTCATTTGCGTCGCGCTGCTGATTATAGCGGGTGGTATTCGCGTGGGCGTTGCGCATTATCTTCCGAACGATGGTCCGGGCGATGGCCGCGTCTACGCGCAGATTGCCCGTAACGTACTCGAGCAGCACGTTTATTCTCACGCAGATCAACCTCCCTACGGGCCATCGCTGATTCGACTTCCAGGTTATCCACTTTTCATTGCTTCTATCTACGCCCTGTTCGGTCACACAAATAACGGCGCGGTGCGGATTGTCCAGGCGCTGGTCGATGCTGGCACCTGCGCGCTTGTGGCGTTGCTGGCGTTTTATTGGCAGCCGGATGCGAAGAGAAAGTTTCCAACCGCAGTTGCCGCGCTGGTCCTGGCCGGTGTTTCCCCGTTTACGATGATCTATGCGGCGACGATATTGACGGAAGTGCCGACAACGTTTCTGGCCGTAGCGATGGCTGTCGCGGCGACGATTGCATTTCAAAAAGGTGACTCCCTGACCTCGGTGTCTCCGTGGTTGATTCTTTCTAAGAACAAATTCACCACGGAGGCACAGAGAGCACAGAGAAAAGAGCTGAAGCGCCTTCTTGTTTGGTGGTGCATTGCCGGATTTTTAGCTGGGCTGGCCGTATTGCTTCGTCCGGACAGTGGCCTGTTTGCCGCGGCGATCGGGGTGACGCTGGTCGTAAATGGCGTCGCTCGAATTTGGAGTGCGCCGGCAAAGCGAAGCGGCGACGGCGCTTTGGTTCGGAGTCCCGGCTTCAGACGGAGATTGTCTGCTTACAAAATCCGCCTGAAGGCGGAGGTCCAAACGAGCTTCCTGCGCTTCTTTATAGCGGGCGCAGTCTTCTCACTGGCATTCGTCCTGGTTCTTATGCCATGGACAATTCGCAACGCGCGAGTCTTTCATCTCTTTCAACCACTGGCGCCCGCGCATGGCGAGATGCCTGGCGAGTTTGTGCCCCGCGGATATGAAATGTGGCTGCGCACGTGGCTCGACGACGAAGTGTATATTGGACCGTTTCTCTGGTCTCTGGACAGCGAGTCAATCGACTTCGATGACATTCCCTCAAAGGCGTTCGATTCTGAAGACGAGAAAAATCGCGTCGCTGCGCTTTTCGAGAAATACAACAACCCACCCGACACTGAATCAGCGAACAACGCAGAGGATGAGAAGGCCGAGCCCTCAGCTACACCTGAAAGCAAGGACGGCAATGAAAGCGACCAGACCGGCAAGAGTGAGCAACCCGAAGAAAGCGAGCAAGCGGACGAATCGGGCCAGCCCTCAGAGCCGGAGTCGGTAGAAATGACCCCGGACATTGACGCGGGTTTTGGACAAATTGCGCGCGAGCGAATCGCGCGTCATCCGGTTCGCTATTACCTCTGGTTGCCAATCAAGCGCGCCGGCACGATGTGGATCAATACGCATTCCCAATACTGGCCCTGGGATGGCGAGTTATTTCCGCTTGACGATTTAGATTACGATTCGCATCAACAGTACTGGTTGCCATTGTTTGCCGGACTTACCTTGATTTACACGCTGCTCGGCCTCGCCGGAGGCTGGGTGCTTTGGCGTTCGCGAAAATCCGAAGCCCACCGGTGGTTGTTGCTCGTCGCGCTCACAATCTTTCTGCGGCTGGCGTTCTTTTCAACAATTGAAAATCCTGAACCGCGCTACGTGGTCGAGTTCTTTCCGTTTTTAGCTGCGCTTGGCGGGATTTTTATAGGCAGAGTAATACCTATAGCGTCTGTTCCTGTTGCGCTGTCTCAGGAGTAACGGTTGGCGACGGTTCCGCCGGCGCGGGCTTTTCTCCCATCACGACGCGCACTTCATGACTGCGGCTGTCGTCCACTAAAACAATTTCATCGTTTGGTTGCGTCTCGCCGTCGATTTCGATGCTCAACACGCCGCGATTAATCATGTGAGGATTCTCGACGCGGATCCGATAGGCAGTCTTGCCATGTCGATATTGAATCTCGAATTCACGCCAGAATCGTGGAATGCAGGGTTCAATTTTCAAATGATCCCCCGAAAGTTTGAAGCCGAGAATGTATTCCAACGCTGCCCGGTACATCCACCCGGCCGAGCCCGTGTACCAGGTCCAACCGCCGCGTCCCGTGTGGGGTGGAACTGCGTAAACATCAGCCACCGCGACGTAGGGCTCGACCTTGTATTTGTGCAAACCGGCACGCGTCGAAGTGTGATTGATCGGGTTGAGCAATCCAAACAATTCTCCTGCGCGGTCACCATCGCCCAGCAGCGCGAAAGCAATAACGGTCCAGAGCGCGGCGTGCGTATATTGGCCGCCATTTTCGCGCACACCGGGCACGTAGCCCTTGATATAACCGGGATCGAGCTTGCTCTTATCGAAGGGCGGGGTGAATAAGATAATCAATCCGTCGCCGCGCCTGATCAGAAACTGATCGACTGCGGCCATTGCCCGCGCGGCTTTGTGATTTTCAGCCACGCCCGAAATCACGGCCCAGCTTTGGGCGATCGAGTCAATCCGGCATTCATCGTTTTGCGCCGAACCGAGCGGCGTGCCATCGTCAAAATATGCGCGCCGGTACCAGTCGCCGTCCCAGGCATGATCGAGCCCCTTTTTAAGTTTCTCCAGATGGCGACGATAACGCTTGACGCGATCCGAACGCAGAGCTCTCGCTGATCGCTTGACCCCGGGCGGGTTGTCCGCCTGGAAGACCGCCGGCCGGATTTCTGCCCGTTCGTACAAGGTGGCGAATGTGTCGAGCACGCTGCAGAGGAACCATCCCAGCCAGACGCTTTCGCCTTTTCCTTCGACGCCGACGCGATTCATGCCATCGTTCCAATCGCCCGACCCCATCAGCGGCAATCCGTGCTCACCCAATAAAAGGCTGCGATCAATTGCCCGCGCGCAATGCTCGAGCACGGTTGCTCGCTCAGCGGAGATTTCCGGCTCAAGGTAGTTTTCAACCTGTTCGGGCTCCAACAAGGGCGCTTCAAGAAACGGCACTGATTCTTCAAGAACTGAGTAATCGCCGGTAACGTTACAATAAAACGCCGTCACGTAAGGTAGCCATAAAAGATCGTCAGAAAAGCGCGTGCGCACGCCCCGGCCCTTCGGCTCATGCCACCAATGCAGGACATCGCCCTCTTTGAACTGGTGTGCCGCGGCGCGCAGAATCTGCTCGCGCGCCGTTTCGGGTCGTGAATATACGAGCGCCATAACGTCCTGTAACTGATCACGAAACCCGAAGGCGCCGCTGGATTGATAGAATGCAGAACGCCCGCGAACGCGACAGACGAATGTCTGGTAAGGCAGCCAGCGATTTACCAGAGCATCCATCGAACCGTCAGGCGTTTTGACTTCAATGGTTGTAAGTAGGTGATCCCAGAACGCCAGCACTTGTTCAAAGGCGTCATTCACTTCGTGAGCATTGCGAAATCTGGAGTTTATCGCGCGCGCTTCTTCGATCGATTCTCCCTGGCCGAGCAGAAAGATCACTTCGCGCGCCTCACCGGGCTGCAGATCGATCGTTGCCTGAATCGCGGCGCACGGATCCAGACCCGCGCCGTCACGTCCGGCAAGTCCCGCGCGTTGTAGAGCCGCAGGCTCTCCCAGCGAGCCATTGCGGCCGATGAATTCTTTGCGATCGCAGGTCATGGTAAAGGCGCGCTCACCCGTACCGGCGAAAGCGATGCGCTGGGCGAATTCATTGTTGTAAGAATTGCGGGCAAAAATTGCGCCCTGCTGCTCTTCCATGTCGGTGCAAATTTGCGTCGCGGACGCTTCGCGACTTACGCCGAGCACCAGTTCGTTATAACTCGTCACTGAAAGTCGCCGGTGTCGATCGCTGCGATTACGCAGTCGCAAGAGCGAAATTTTCACCGGAGCATCCAAGGGCGCGAATAGCAACAGCTCTTGAGAGATTCCGTGACTCGCATGTTCGAATACCGTGTAACCCTGGCCGTGACGAATCAGGTAAGATCCGGCTTCGCGAATCGGCAGCGGTGTCGGCGTCCAAACGCTCCCCGTATCTTCATCGCGGATGTAGAGGACCTCACCTGGCGGGTCGCAGACGGTGTCATTCGACCATGGCGTCAAACGATTTTCGTGGCTGTTGAGCGACCAGGTAAATCCGCTGCCAGTCTCAGTTACCAGAAAACCAAAGTCCGGATTATTGGCCACTACATTAGACCAGGGCGCAGGAGTCCATTGACCCTCGCCCAGAATGGTCACGTATTCGCGTCCGGATTGGCCGAAGCCGCCCAAACCGTTGAAGAACGAAAGTTTTGGTAGCTCCCTCACCAGCTCGCTCTGAACTTGAGACGGTAGGCGAGGAGCGAAAGCCGGCGGCAGATCTTCTTCCACCGGACGGCGCACCAGTTGGTCTTCCAATGAGCCTCGCTCGCTGACGATCACGACCCGGGCGACCGCGTGCAGGAGAATTCGTTCTTCCTCGGGCATGATGTCAGAACGGCGAATGAAAACACCGCCGGGAGCGTCGAGCAATCCCTGGGCGCCGGAAGTCCGCACCGCTAACTGAAGCGCGTCCTGCAACTCCTGCGCATAGCTCGAAGGATGATCGTTCAGGATCACGAGATCGAAATTCAGGCCTTTGGATCTCAGGTATTGATGCGCGCGCAGCATCTGCCGAGCCATCTGAATGTCTTCTTCGCGATCCAGCCGCAGGATTACGATTGGGATGTCTCCGCTGATTCCCTGGGACCACAGTCCGGATTGTGTCAACCGGTTAAGGGCCAGCACGTGAGGCCGCGGCCGCAGTGAAGGATCGGAATACAACACGCGGCTGGCCAGCCGTTGAAACAGGTGTGCTTCATCAGGATCTATGTGGAGGTGATTCATCTCGACCTGGGCGCGGGTCCAGGCCAGACGCGACTCGCGATCGAAGATTTGGGGCTCTCGATATTTTTCTGAAAGTGCAATTGCATGCTCGCGAGATTCAGCGACGCCGGTGGTGAAAACAACGTGTGCGGTTTCGTTTGGCAACAACCGAATTCGGCTTCGTAAACTGAAAATCGGATCCAGGACGGCGCCGACGGTGTTTGACAGCGGCCGATCTTCGATGACCGCGACCGGATCCGCCGTCGTATGTCCGCGGCCGAGGAACCGCGCCCGATCAGTTTCGCATTGCACGGCGCCGATCGTTTCACTTTCGGTAGCCAGCACGTGCACGCCCCAGGTCGCCTTGTCTTTTGAGGATCGAGGGCGCCGACGAGCGAGTAGCGCCCGGTGCGGGTGATAAAATTCCGTTTCCACAAACAGATTGCCGAAAGCAGGATGCGCGCGATCGTCGGCCGCCGGGGCCAGCACCACCTCACTGTAACTGGTCAATTCGATCTCACGAGGCCGCGATGAATAGTTCGCAATCGATAGCCGCCGCATTTCCGCGTTATCTTCGGCGGAAACAATTACTTCCAGGTGGGTAACGATGCCGGCATCGCGTCGCCAGAAATCGGCTTTGTCTTCTGAGAAGGCGACTTCGTAACTTTGCGGTTTAGCGCCGACGGGTTGATAGCCCGCGGACCAAACTGCGCCGGTGCGCACGTCGCGGATGTAACAGAAGCTACCCCAGTTATCGCGCGTCACATCTTCGCGCCAACGGGTGACGGCAATGGGCCCGGAAGCTGAATAGCCCGCTCCTGCGGTTGTAATCATTAGGCTGTAATTACCATTAGACAGCAGTTGGGTGCGGGGAGTCGGCAAGTCCGCGGTGTCGTAAGCGCGCGTGACCAGGCCCGTTAGCGTGCGGACGACGCGGCCGGTCAAAACTTCTTCCGCACGCGGATGCGCGGCCGGCACGCCGCGCGGAATACGCTCCTGGAGGAGCAGCTCGGTGGCCTGAACAATGGGTTCACTGTGAAAACGATCCTGCATCACTCCGTGGTTGATTAGGTTATCCAGGGCAATCAAGCTCATACCCTGGTGATGTGCCATATAAGCGCGCACCAGAGTGCAGGTCTCGCCTTTTTTTACTCGCTCGGGTGTGTAATCGAGTGCTTCATAAAAGCCGTAACGGGAAAGTCCACCTGCACGCTCCAGCGCCCGCAGATTTTCCACTGCCTGCCGCGGTTGTACGAGCGCGGCGAGAATGGTCGAGTATGGCGACACAACCAGGTCTTCGATCAAACCGCGTTTCAAGCCGAGGCCGGGCACGCCAAAGGGCCCGTATTGATAGTTGAGCTGCAGGTCGCGCGCGCTATATGCCGATTCGGAAATGCCCCAGGGGACACCGCGCTCGTAACCATACTCGATCTGCCGCGCAACGATCGCCTCGTAGGTCTGGCCCAGCAGCGTTTCGCGATAATGGCGCATCACGAGCAACGGCATCAGGTATTCGAACATCGTTCCCGTCCAGGAGATGAGGGCACGACTGCTGTCAACTGATGTCAATTGGCGTCCCATGCGAAACCAGTGTTCCTGCGGCACGTCGCCTTTGGCGATCGCGATGAAACTCGCAAGCCTCGCTTCGGAGGCCAGTAAATCGTAAAACGAATTGTCCTGATGCCCTTCGGTGACGTTGTAACCAATCGTGAAGACTTTACGCTCTTTGTCCAGGAGGAACGTAAAGTCCATTTCGTCGAACAGCCTGGTGCATGCCTGCGCGATTTGTGCCAGACGTGATGAGAATTGTTTCGACGCTACTGCAGCATGTTCCAGGAGCTCTGTCAGGGCCTTTAGTTTATCCAGAACTTCGTTATCACCATCCGACGAGCCCTGCTCGAATTCCGGATTGAGCGCGGCGAGTTGCACCAGAACGCTGTCACAAATTTGTGGGATGTCAGCCAGCGAAGGAACGCGCCGCAGTTCGCGGGCAATCTTCTCCCAACGCCTGCGAAGCTCGATGTTGGATGACCGAAAATCAAGGCTGCCACTATCCTCGGCGGCCCATGGCGCCAGCGTATTCAAATCGCGCAGGCGGGTCTCGGCTTCATGAAGCAGAGAACTGGTCCACCAACGCAGTTCTACAAATTCGACTTGCCCGTGCTCCTGAGCAAGTGCCGCGACAATGTCATCAGCCGCGGTTGCATGCGCCGTCAGAGAGGCAAAAAGGGAGGTCCATTCAGCCAGAGTTTCAGGTTCGTCGGAGCTGAGAACGCGAGCGCATCCATTGATCTCGTCGAGGAGCTGTTTGATTGTCAGCGCATCAGTGCTGCGCCGCGCAGTAGTGAGTTGGGACGCTTCCTGTTTGATTGCTCCGATCGTGTCTGCCATCCCGCGCAGCACGCGCTGATCGAAGAGTTTTTGATCGGGAAGTTCAAGGCATGCCTGTTTGAGCACTATCAGTTGACCAGCAAGATTGCCGCTATCGACGACGGAAGTGTATTGCGGCCAGAGAGGTACCAGCGTTCGCGTGTCGTACCAATTGAACAAGTGGCCGCGGAATTTCTGCAGCTTATCCAGGCTTGCGAGCGTCAGTTCAATTCGTTCGATTAGCTCGCTGAAACCGACATAGCCAAAGTCGTGGGCCGCAAGCGTCGACAACAGGAGCAAGCCTATATTCGTCGGCGAGGTCCGATGGGCGATTACGGGGAGTGGATCTTCCTGAAAATTGTCCGGCGGCAGCCAGTTGTCTTCGTCGGTGACAAACGTCTCGAAAAATCTCCAGGTGCGGCGCGCGACGATCCGTCCGGCGCGAATTTCTGGCGCGGCAATCTCCCGGCCGTCTTCCTGGAGGGGGCGACTGACGTAATACGCAATTACAGGTGACAGCAACCAGGTTAGCAGGAAGGGCGCGGCGAACGGCAATGAACGCGGGTTAGTTATGACAATGATTAGCAGCGAGATGAAAGTAATCGCTTGCGCCGGCCACATAAATCGCGCAAATGCCGCAGCGTCGTGTTTGGTTGATTTTTCGGCCTTCGCAGCAGGCACCCATTCCAGGAGGTGGCGATGTGAAATTAGTTTTCGGTAGACGGTCCGTGTGATTGCGTCGGCCATTAAATATGCCTGATGGGCGAGAAAGACGATTGCCAGTGCGAGCTGCGCCGTGTCGGTGCGGATGTCGCCCCAGACGCTCCAAAAATGACTGGTCCACGGAATGCCGCGCGGGTGAATTAGCAAGCCAGTCGTCACGTGGGCATAAACGGGGAACGCAAGCGTCAGCAGTACCAACAACGTCCACCAGATAGGATTGCCGGGCAACACTGTCCAGGATGCAATCAAAAGCAAAACGATCGACGGCGCCAGCAGGCTGCGTCGCAGGTTATCTAAAATCTTCCAGCGCGAGATGGCGGAAATTCTGTTTGGCTGCCGCCGGCCTTGCGCGTCAGGCACAATCCTTCGCAACCAGCCCGCGATCTGCCAATCGCCGCGAGTCCACCGGTGCTGGCGCATTGCATAGGCGTCGTAATAAACCGGGTAGTCGTCGAGAAATTCAATGTCGGTCACCAACCCTGCGCGGGCAAAAATCGATTCAAACAAGTCGTGACTGAGCAGGGAATTTTCAGGAACGCGACCGTCGAGCGCCTTTTCAAAAGCATCCACGTCATAGAATCCTTTACCGGTGTAAATTCCTTCGCCGAAAAGGTCCTGATATACGTCAGACGAGGCGGTCGTGTAGGGATCAATGCCTGTGTTGCCTGAGAAAGTACGTGCGAATAAGGATCTCGAGGCGCTCTCCAGCGTGATGCTCACCCGCGGCTGAAGAATTCCATAACCGCTGACAACCCGGAGGGCCTCGTTATCGAAACGCGGTTGATTTAATGGATGGATCGCAGCGCCAATGAGCCGGCAGGCAGCGTCGCGGGGCAATTGTGTGTCGGCATCGAGGGTAATCACGTAACGAATCTGGGAAAGTAATTCGGTACTTGCAGTTACCTCGATAAAACTGGCGCTACGATCGCCGCGCAAGAGCCGGTTTAATTCACGCAACTTGCCGCGCTTCCGTTCCCAGCCAATCCATTTCTGCTCTGTCTCGCACCATTGGCGGCGCCGATGGAATAGGTGAAAGGTGCTTGACTCAGGAGCGCCGTAGCGCTGGTTGAGTTCAGAAATTCCGTTTCTTGCCGCTTCAAGAATTTCCTTATCCGAGGCCACGTCCTCTGAGTCCGCATCGGCAAAGTCACCAAGTAACGCAAAGTGAATGTGATCATCCCGATTGGCGAGGTAAGCGATTTCGAGCTTGTCGATAAGTTCACGAACAGTTTCCTTATCATTTAGGATTGCGGGCACGACTACGATTGTGCGCGCCTCGGCGGGGATGCCCTTTGACAGATCGATCTTCGGCAGCAATCTCGGTTCAAAAAAATGCGTGACGTCCCAGTTCAACACGCTGAGCGAAAGGTCGCTCGCGGGAATTAATGAAAGAATCGCGGCAACTATGATGGTTGCGATATTGGCTTGATTGAGTATCAGAGCCAGCAGGATTACGCCGACGATCATTAAGGTTATGGCTGTCAGTGTCCCCAGGTATGAAAAGGCCGCGTGCTGCTCGATCGCGCGGCGGATCCTGCGCGTGAGCGTCGGTCGGTAATTCGTTTCGCGTTCTAAGCGGCTGACTCCTTTGTCAATCAGGAAATAACCGACATGAGAATGGGTCGAGACTGCGCCGGAATCGCGCGCCTCTTCTGCCATTCGCAGGGCGGTGCGAGCGATATCACGCTCGCTGATTCTGGTTCCCTTGCTAATGCGTTCGATCACATGGCGATAGCGGTCGCGGGTCGCAAAATCCATGCGCGCATAGATGCCGGCAGGATCTTTGGCCAGTTCGGGATCGATCAGGCTGACAGTCTCAAAGAAATCCTTCCAGTCGAGCGTCGACAGCAGGCGCATGCTGGTGATGATGTTGCCGACCGTGACCTGCGCCGCGGCCTGCCGGCGATGTTCTTCATGAACTACTTCTTCGATGGTCATGCCTTGCCGGGTCAAATGCTTTTCCAGCCATTCAAAAACCGGCATCACCGCAGGATCCTGTTCGCGCAAGCGCTGGGTGAGCTGGACTACGAACGCGCGGCCAATCACCTTGCGTTTTCCGAGTCGCGACGAGAGGGCCTGCAAAAGCTCCTCGGGTTGCCGCTGCGCGATTTCCAGCAGCTTGTCTGCCAGCTTGTCTGCTTCTTCCCGTTCGCCGCGCGAGGTAACGATGCGGGTGGCGAGGCGACGCAGGTTCTCGACCAGGGCCAGTCGCAGGCTGATAGGCACCGCCCATAGTTCGCCGATCGAGAGTGGCGAAATTCGCTGATAAGCATTGATAAAGCGGCGCAGCGTTTCGGTATCCAACTGGCTGTCGGTATGTCCGATTAGCGCAATCGAGAGCGCATAAATGCGTGGATAGTTCTTGAAATCTCCTTCGGAGAGCTGAGGCAACTCGTAGTAATAACTTTTCGGCAGGTCTTCGCGGATCTCGCGCACCTGTTCTTCGACAATATGGAAATTGTCAACCAGCCATTCGGCCGCGGGAGAGATTACGTGTTCTTCTCGAATCGACTGGGCCAGCGACTTATAGGTCGCGATTAGCTTGTGTCCGTTTTCTTCCAGGCGCGGCAGCAGCAGGTTGAGGCGGCGAGGTTTTCCGGCGAGCTTGTGCTCGGTGGCCAGGGCGACCGCGTATTGCTCGAGGCGGTCGACGCTATACAGCTCTTCGCGGATGGGGAGTTCCCCTGCCGCGTTCGAACTGTGCCACAGTTTGTGGATCAAGGCCTTAAGCAATGAAGCCATGCATCAACCTGCGGGGGAAAATTTATGAAGTGGCGATAAGAATATCACGAGCAACAAGACGCAAACGAACGTCCGGATCCAAAAAACTGCCGCTGACTTGTCCGCTGCCCCGGGTCGCGTCAGTTTGAAAGCCTCGTCTTCAATATGACTGCAATCTGGTCAAAGCGAGACAAGAGTGATTTGTGGAATGCCTAAGAAAATCGGCGAATTTAGTGGAGAAGCGAGCTTTCAGCTCTCGGAACACATGTTGCTCACGCGCGAGAGAGGGCGAGCCAGTCGAACCCTATAGCAGTCAAAGCTAATTTCGCACCCGACATCGTGAATCGAAATCGCTTTCAACAAATGTACGCATGGTCGGTCGTCCTGGTGGGCGGCGCGACCGCAGCCTTTTGCGCTTACTCGTTGCCGTTCAGGCAACTTGACTTACGCTTCTTACTGCTTGCGGTCGTAACGATCGTCGTTGGATCGCGAGTGTCGATCCAGATCCCGCGAGTGCAGGCCCACATTTCTGTTTCTGATACTTTTATCTTTCTCACGCTCTTGCTGTTTGGCGGCGAAGCGGCGGTGATGGTGGCAACGGCGGAAGCCCTTTTCTCTTCGCTGCGGATTAGCAAGAAAATCGAAACACATTTTTTTAACTCCGCCGTGATGGCGGTTTCCACTTTTCTCACTTTCACCGCCCTGAAGCTCTCGTTGGGACACCCACTGACCGCTAGAGGAATCAATTCCGCCGACTTCGTGGTTATGTTGTGTTTGATGGCCATTGTGCAGTACGCCAGTAACTCGATCCTGATTGCCACAAACTCTGCACTAAAAGCCGGCGAGCCAATCTGGTCCACCTGGCGCAGGAATTTTCTTTGGACTTCATTGACGTACCTTGCCGGCGCTTCGGCAGCAGGTTTCATCTCGAGAATGATCGGCAGTGCCGGGTTCATCGCTTTCATCGCCACGATTCCCATTATCGCCATCGTTTATTTCACTTACTGGACTTACATGAAAAACGTCGAGTCTTCCGCTGCTCAGGCTGAGCAGGCCCGGCGCCACGTCGAAGAGCTGAACCGCCACATCGCTGAACAGGAGCGCATGAGTCGTGCGCTGCAGGAAACGCAGGAGCATTTTCGAAATGCCTTCGATTACGCGGCGATTGGCATGGCCCTGGTTTCGACGCAGGGTTCGTGGTTGCGGGTGAACCGGTCGCTTTGCGACATCCTCGGCTATGCCGAGAAAGAGTTGCTGCGATCGAACTTCCAGGCCATCACCCACGCTGACGATGTGCGAAACGATCTGGCGAACCTGTATCAATTGTTGCAGGGTGAGACGCCAACGTGTCAGGTCGAGAAACGCTATGTGCACAAAGGCGGCCAGATTGTCTGGGCGCTTAACAGTGTATCGCTGGTACGCGATGCGCAGGACAATCCGGCCCACTTCATCTTTCAAATTCAGGACATCTCTGAACGCAAACGTGCTGAAGCAGCTCTGCACAGTTTGTCTCTCGTTGATGAATTGACCGGTTTGTACAATCGCCGCGGCTTCCTCGCGGTGGCCGAGCAACATCTGGCGACAATTCCGCGCAGCGACAAGGTTTCGGCGATTCTTTACGCCGACCTCGACGGATTAAAAGTTATTAACGATTCGATGGGCCACCTCGAGGGAGATCGAGCATTGATTAGGACGGCTGAGATCTTTAAAGAAACATTTCGCACGTCGGACATTGTGGCCCGGCTCGGTGGCGACGAATTTGTGGTGCTGGCGGCGCTCGGCCCCGATGAGACCGCCGAGTTGTTGATCTCACGCCTGCAGGAGAAATTGAGCGCCAACAACGCGCAACGCGTACGTCCTTATGACCTGTCGGTGAGTATTGGCGTCGCCAGAGTCGATGCCGAATCACGTTGCTCGATCGAGGAATTGTTGGTGCAGGCTGACCAGGCGATGTACGCTAACAAGCGCCATAAGCGATCCCGCGAAACCTTAGTGCCCGAGTTCGGCAAGGCGCCGAGAATTGAAGCAGCCGCGTAGACACCGTTCGGAGTTCTGCCTTCAGGCGGAATCAACTGATTCTCACTACTCCAAACATCAACTATTTAGGCTACAATCCTCGCGCTTGACGCGCACAAATATTCCTGACGACAGCGCTCTCGCGGCCGGGAGTCCCTGGCGAACGCTCGCCATGCTGGCGACGGCCGAGCTGCTGGGAATGTCTTTATGGTTCAGCGGCTCTGCAGTCATTCCAGCCTTAGCTAAGGAGTGGCATCTCAGTGAAGCATTAGCCAGTTGGCTGACGCTGTCTGTGCAGCTTGGATTTGTCGCGGGCACTCTGCTTAGCGCGCTCCTGAATCTCCCGGATGTAATCAGTCCGCGGCGCCTGTTCACCCTGACGGCGATAGCCGGAGCAATCGCCAACGGGGCATTCGGTTTTTTCGCACATGATCCTGCCACCGGAATCGTGCTCCGCTTCCTGACGGGAGTGTTTCTCGCCGGCGTGTACCCACCGGCAATGAAAATTCTGGCTACCTGGTTTCGTTACGGACGCGGGCTGGCGCTCGGTGTATTAGTCGGAGCGCTGACCCTGGGTAAAGCTACGCCGTATCTGGTAAATGGTATCGGCAGCGCCAACTGGCGCAGCAATATGATCTTTGTATCGCTGCTGGCGATAGTTGGCGGCCTAATCGTCTTACTGTTTGTGAGCGATGGCCCGTACGCCCTTCCTGCCGCCCGGTTCGATTGGAAACAGGCCGGACGCGCCTTTCGTAATCGCGGCGTGCGTATGGCGAACTTCGGTTACTTCGGTCACATGTGGGAGCTCTACGCGATGTGGACATGGATTCCCTTCATGATTCGCGCCAGCCTCTCAGCGCGCAGGAGCGACCCCGCCATCGCCGAGGTTGCTTCGTTCCTGGTGATCGGTTGTGGTGCTGTCGGGTGTGTGATAGCCGGACTGGTTGCGGATCGCGTTGGGCGAACCGTGGTCACCTCCTGGGCGATGGCCATCAGCGGCGCTTGTTGTTTGGTGATAGGTCTATTCTTTGGAGCAAGCTCGGTATTGCTTCTCATAGTGGCGGCAATCTGGGGTGCAAGTGTCGTTGCTGATTCAGCACAGTTTTCCGCTTGTATCACCGAACTCGGTGATCCGCAGTACATCGGCACAGCACTGACGATTCAGACATGTCTGGGATTCTTATTGACCACCATTTCGATTAAGCTGATTCCGCGGATGGTTGATATCGCCGGCTGGCGCTACGCATTTATGATTCTGGCGCCCGGACCGTTGTTCGGCGTCGTTTCGATGCTTCGCTTGCGCGCCTTGCCGGAAGCGATGAAGATTGCGCACGGCCGAAAGTGATTAACGTCGCCCAGAATTGTTTATTAAGTGAAGTTGATTTGGGAGGCTCTCAAGGTCGTTGTCTAAGACAACTCAAATAATCTCAAGGTCAGGAAGGGGTCTTGCCCCGCCTTCCTGCAAACGGCTAATTTGATTTCACCCCATGCGAGAATCTAAGACCGACCGCAAGAAGCGCACTGAGCAGATAATAAAGCTCCTCAAGCAGGCTCATCCGGACGCGCACTGCGCGCTCAATCACTCAAATGCATTCGAGCTCTTAATTGCCACGATCTTGTCTGCGCAATGCACTGACGAGCGGGTTAATATCGTTACGGCCGATCTCTTTCGCAAGTACCGCAAGCCGGAAGACTATCTCAAAGTTCCCGCCACTGAACTTCAGCAGGACATTCGCACGACCGGGTTTTTTCGGAACAAGACCAAATCCATTCAAGGCGCCTGCAAGGTGCTGATCGAAGAATTCGGCGGCGAGGTGCCGCAGACGATGGCAGAGTTGTTGCGGCTTCCGGGCGCGGCGCGGAAAACCGCGAACGTAGTCCTCGGTGTGGCGTTCGGAATTGCGGAAGGCGTCGTGGTTGATACCCATGTCAGCCGCCTGTCACAGCGTCTGCGCCTAACGAAGCAAAAAGAGGCGGGGAAGATCGAGCGCGACCTGATGGAACTCGTGCCGCGCAAAGATTGGATCATCTTTTCGCACTTATTGATTTTTCACGGCCGCCGGATCTGCAAAGCGCGCCGGCCGTTGTGTGAAGAGTGTGTCGTGGAAAAACTCTGTCCTTCGTCGATGTTAAGGACCGGAAAACTTCCGACGCCTTAACGCGTCGATTCTGGCCAGAACAAAAAAAGGCGGGCCATAAGCCCGCCTCTAAAACAGATCCAGATTTCAAATCTCAGATTTTCAGATCTGAGGAACTCGCAACTTATCGGTTCGGACTAGCCTGGGTCGCCGGCATCCCTTTCATCGGAATTGGCAATCTCCCATCGGCGCCGCGCGTCGGTGCGGATTGAATCAAACACCGCATCGACGCGGGCTTCCATCATTTCCTTGGCGCGCACCGAACTGTAACGCTCGTACTTGAAGAAATGGCGGCGCAGCAAAGCAAGCGCGCGTTCACGCTGGCCATTCTGAGCAAATATTGCCGCCAGGTTGTACGAAGCGGGCATTAAGTTCATGTTCGCGCGGGCAATCTTTAGAGCCTCTCCCTTTTTCCCGTTCGCCGCCATGAAGACCGCCGCAAACACCAGGTTGTAAGGATCCTTTGGATCCAGCGCCAGCGCCTGTTGAGTGTACTGGTTACCCCTGACGGCATCGCGTTCCGAGTTCCAGTACACCGCCAGGTTCCGATACGCCAGGGCCAGCGGGAATTCGGCCACGGCTTGTTCCATCAGCGCCAGACCTTTTTTGAATTCGCCTTCGTGAATCGTCATTTTGCCCAGACCATGCAACGCGACTGCGCGCGACAGCGGATCTGCCGGCATATCCAGGATTACTTCGAACGTCGCGCGTGCTTTGTCCCAGTCGCCGATGTTGTGACGATAATTCTCGCCGAGATAACGCAGTGGAGTTGGATCCGCCGGGTCCATCCGGTGCGCCAGCGAGTAAAGGTTGCCGGCCATGACGTAATGAGCATTCATTTCCGCGACCAGCCCGCGCCGCATTGTCTGTTCAATACGCGCGCTCTGACGCTTTTCGAAAACCGGGCTCGCGGGAATGCTGCCGATGTCGCTGGCGCCCAGGTTCTTCAGTTGTTTTGCTGCTTCCTTGGCTTTCTTCGGAAACATGCATTTCTGTTCAACCACCGCGCGATAGGTCTTGATCGCCGCGTCTTTATCTCCCGATTTCGCTTTATCGGCAGCGTCTTTCATCTGCGCATCGACGGACGTTGCTCGCTGTTGCAATTCGCTCTCGACCAATTTTTCCACGTCACCCAGCTTGAGTTTGCCGTTGGTGTTCTCGATCTTCTTGACCGGCGAGCCGTCAGAATTCGCGAGCACGGCCACCGGCAGCTTTGACTCGCCGACCAGCTTGTCGATGTTTGGTGTCTGGTTCGTGCCATATTCCATCGACACGCACTGCGACGCATAAAGTGACAGCGCTCGCGATTCGCGCAAAGGCGAAATCTTCAGCTCGTTCTGCGATGCGGGGAACCAATATAGGATTAGGCCCATCGCGGGCGAGTCCTTCGGCGCGCGAAGTTTCCACGGCACGATGTAGACCGGCGGACTGGCGCCGCCGCCGTTACCCCCGGACATGCCGCCGCCGCCGCCTCCGCCACCGCCGCCACAGGTGGCTGAAACGGATTGAAGCGAAAAAAGAAGGAGGAGACTTAGCGCGATTAACCGCGAAACCTGTGTTTTCATGGCGCGAGATTATAGCAGAGGAGAGGTGCGAGGTTGAATGGCCTCTCAAGGGTAATGCCATACTTCACGAATCAAGGTGTTGAGTCCAGCCCAGGAGTTACGCCGTCGTATTCGGATCTCCTTCTCCCTTCTCCCTTCTGGGAGAAGGGTCGGGGATGAGGGCTTAGGAAGTCGATCTAACACCTTGAATGTAAGGTCACAGGTAAGAGCGCCTCAAGGGTCAAGTGGGCAGATACTCTGATGCGTCAACTATGTTGATGGCCTCGAAGGGCGTTGTTTAAGACAACTCGATAACCTCAAGGTCAGGAAGGGGGGCTTGCCCCGCTCTGTCATTTAAAGGAAGTCCTCTTCAATGTTCTTTATGATCGATATAGTTCATCGATCATTTCCCCGTATCTTTCATCGATCACCCGCCGCTTAACTTTTAGCGTGGGCGTCATCTCGCCGCTGTCGATTGAAAATTCTTCCGGCAAAAGAGCTACCCGCCGCACGCGTTCATAATCAGCCAGACGCGCCGTCATCGCCGTTACATCCCGCTGCACGATTTTGATCGCGACCGCCTGTTTGCTGATTTCGGCGCGCGTCTCTTTGATTTCCTCGTTCGTTGCGCGCAGCGCCGTCTTCAAAGCCTCCCACTCTGGCACAATCAAAGCGGCTGGATATTTGCGGCTCGAGCCGACGACCACCACCTGGTTCACAAATTCACTTTGCTTTAGAAGACTCTCCAGCTGCTGCGGCGCGATATACTTGCCGTTTGAAAGCTTGAACATCTCTTTCTTGCGATCGGTGAGATAGAGCCGGCCTTCTTCGTCCTTGTGACCAACGTCGCCGGTGGCAAACCAGCCGTCGCGCATCACCGCCTCGGTCGCTTCCGGATGCCGATAGTAACCGCGCATCACGTTTGGTCCGCGAATCAGCATCTCGCCATCATCGGCGATGGCAACCTCGATTCCCTCGAACGGCTTTCCAATCGAGCCGACCTTGTTATCACCCGGCCGGTTGGCGCAGACGATGCATGTTTCGGTCATGCCGTAGCCCTGCAGAATCTGGATACTGGCGCCCAGGAATGAATACGAAAGCGTCGGCGACAACGGCGCGCCGCCGGAAACAAAGTAGCGCAGGCGTCCGCCAATGCCCTCGCGCCATTTTGTAAATACGAGCCGGTCGGCGATCGCATGACGAAGTTTCAATCCGAGGGGCACCGGCTGTCGCTTGTCTTCCAATTCCGCCACGCGCTGGCCGATCGCGAGCGAGCTTAAAAACACTTTCGTTTTCCACCCGCCGGCCGACATGCCTTTCTTGATGATGCGGTGATAGACCTTCTCGAACAATCTGGGCACGGCGGTCATGATTGTCGGTCGTACTTCGCGCAGGTATTCGCCGACATGATCGAACGAGGCCGCGTAATAAACCGAAACGCCGTTGTAGCAAAAGACATAGAATACCGATCGCTCAAAGATGTGCGACAGCGGGAGGACAGAGATGGAAACATCGGTTGGGAGAATTGGCAGCCCGTTGGTAATCGATGTCACGTTCGAGATGAAGCTGTCATGCGTGAGCATGACTCCCTTCGGCTCGCCGGTGGTTCCTGAAGTGTAGATGATTGTCGCCAGATCGTCGGCGCGCTCGCGCACAAGCAAGCGATCGAATGCCCGGGGGTCCTCTTGATCCAGCTCCGCGCCGCGCGTTTCGATGCTCTCGAGGGTAACTGAACCTTTAACATCCTCGGCTGAATCGCTATCGAAGAGAACTATGCGCTCGAGCTGGTTCAATCCATCGAAACCCTCGCGAGCGTGCTTGAGCACTCTGCCGCCTGAGATCATCAGCCCGCGCGCGCCCGAATCCTTCAGGATGAATTCGATTTGATCGACTGCCTGGGTTGTATAGATGGGAACTGTGACGGCCCCGGCGCTCAAAATGGCCAGATCGGCGATCGACCACTCGGGCCGGTTCTCAGAGATTAACGCGACGCGATCGCCGGGTTGAATTCCAAGGTCCGCGAGCCCAAGGGCCACGTGGCGCACGCGTCCCACAAATTCTTTGCCTGAGATATGAACCCATCGGCCCTCGCGTTTTTCGTTGATGGCGTCCGGTTTGTTATGACGCGCGATCGCTTCGAGACAAAGTCCAGGCAGCGTTGAATGTCCTGTCAACTCAGAGTTCCGATCTCCGATTTCTGAAGTCTGACCTCTGACCTCTGACGTCTGGTTTCTGCTCTCTGACTTCTGCTCTCTGGCGCTGACAGCGGACGACACTTTGAACTAAGACTCTCCTTCGCTTTTGGTGACGTTTTCGGTTCCAGGGGTCAAAACAGCGGCAAATCGCGAACAGACTAACGCGTCCACTCTAAAGATACAACGAAGGAGCAATTGTTTTCTTTAGTTGAGCCGTCTCCTCGAGGAAGGAGGTCGCCTGGTGTCTGGGGTTACGTGACTAATGAAGCGGGGTAAGGCCGATGCTTCGGCGATTCTCATTGAATATCGCCGATACTGCTTCCGATTTCTGCCCTGAAAAATATGCATTTCCGATCCATCGGAATGGAATCGCAGGATCGCAGGCCTGAACCCGATTCACCGACGTTCTCAAACATCTCAGAAACGTACGGTTGTTATCTCGCCTTGGGTCTCCACGCGATCGGGCCCTGTTCAAAGCGCGGTGGTCTTACGAAGATTTCTGGGTCGAAATCGACGTTTAATTGTGTTCGGGCTTTATAGATAGTACCGTCATCCATAATCGCAACCTGTGGTAACATAATTCCATCAACATCAATGTAATCTGACAGTGTTTCAGTCGTAACATAAGTCTGACCTTTGGATTCACTGTAAAAACTTACACGAGTTGCTAAATGCGTTGTGGAATCAAAAGCGAAATCAATTCGTTGTCCATTCACTGTTGTCTCCACTATGTTTACGGTTTTTCCTGCGATCTTTCCGGGACTCGCCCGTAACGGAGCAGGCTTAATCCAGTTAGTCTCAAGCAGAGAAGCCACGAGCCCGTAGGTTCGGGAGTCTCTTGTCTCTTTGGGCTCTATCCGTTCAAGCGGATGATCAGGATCACCTAAGGTAAGAATATATTTCATTCCGGTCTCGTAATTGTACATGTGCATAATCTTGCCAAAAACGTCTGAGCCATAGTCCTCGTAATCCCAGAACTTATTGGGAAAAACGTATAGCGAGGCAATCTTCATGTGTTTTCTATTCTTGTTGGCCGATAGGTAACTAGCCGGTATGGAAAAGATTTGTGTTTTGTACTCTGCTGAACTAACCTGGAGCATGTTCCTAATACCGTGCAGACGTTGCCTGCCCCCTTTTGCAGAGATCGCTTCTTCCCAGATCTGTCCGGCTTCCGGCGTCGTGATGGGATCATTTCTCAGTGATTGGAAACTTGATAGAACGCCTATCGGATGAGCGCGGTTAACGGTCACTCCTGTTAAGACACCCAAAACTGCTAATAGTGAAACTAGTTTACTCATAACTACTCCTTCTAAATCTAAAACAGGCGACCCAGCCAGCGGAAGACAATGGGGGCATTATGCTTGCCGAATGAAACTAGATCTTGCGCTGGATTCGCACAGTCGAGATCGGCATAACCTATTGCTCCTTGTGGAGTGAGGGTGCCTAAGCCACCAGAACTTTTCGGTCCAATTGTGATCTGCAAGCTCCTCGTGAACCCAGTATTATCAGGGCCAAGTGTGTTTGTGCCAGTTGTGTAAGATCTTAAGTCTTTCGCCGTGAAGATGCTCCCGCCCACCAAACCTCGGTGATTAATGGCAAGGTCTTCGGCGAACAGGCCGGAGTTCCTTAGGGCCGCAACATATTGATCATGATTATCAATATTGAAGATGAGGCCTTCAGGACTCTTGCTATTGGCGCCGGCCTGTCTGACGTTGCTGATGTGCTCTGATCCCGGCGCGGATTTGAGCTTTGATTCGACATCATTTCTGTCTTCACCATGCTTGCCTTGCTTGCACTTCTTATTTTTCCTGGGCGGTTGTTGCGCCTGAGGACCGGGTCCACCACCACCCCCAGGCGCAGGACCACCACCGCCCATAAGGCCAAAGTCGTCAATGTGTATGCAGCCCTCAAAAACAGGATCGCCTTCGAACCCCTCGCGATTAGTTGGTATGTTCCAAAAGCAAATGTCCAGCAATCCGCTTGGATCAATGAAATTCACCGGATCATTTTGTGTGTAATTATAGCGATGGAAACTTTGCGGATCAGCGATATCGATGCTCCTATTGTAAGGATCAGGACTGGTCCACCGTCCACTCAAGTTCTCATACTTCCGCCACCACGTATGATCCAGTCCCGTGGCATCATCACGCTCCGTCAACCCATACTTCTGCCGATTCGTATCAGCCGCGCCGTAGCCCTGGCTGGTTGAGCGCAGTCCAAGTCCCGCACCGATCTCTTCACCAAATGGTAAGTAATCATGACGGGCAATGACGGCGCTGGATGAACCATTGTTGCTCATCATCGCACGGGTCGAGCCCTGAATGTCACTCAATACGTAATTGATCGCTCCAGCGCCGCTGGCCGCCGTGCCCCAGGCTTCCACCTCCGCAATCCTGGCCACGCCATCGACGGCCGTGTTGGCGACCACTCGAATCTTAGAATCGCAAATCGCAGGCCTGGCACCAGGGATTACGGTTACTTTCGTGTTTAGACAACGTAACCTCTCAGAAACTTTCCCCATCTTCCGTTTACTTTACGGTATTCGTAGGTCTCAGCCCCGCCACTCATGTGAGTTACGTTAGAAGCTTTGCCCTTGGCCCATACTTTGCTCATGGTAACCACGACCTTTGAGTCTTTGATATCGAACTGGCTGAATAGAAGATACAAGAAGTCACCTTCGCGATTAGCCTTTTCCTGGATTTCGTGAGGCGTCAACACCAACAGCTTAATCTGTGGCATCTGTGGAACGAGATTTCGTTCTATGTTCTTTACTGAGATAACTATTCCATCCTTGGCTCGCATCAGTAGTTCGAAGTCTGTTATTTGATCATCCTTATCATTTACCTTTTGCCCGACCAGCACTGGC
>WNGR01006977.1_pt1 | contig 29286 bp, 21 predicted proteins | sample 5407581 | NCBI WGS metagenome assembly WNGR01 (sample SAMN13153383, study PRJNA577476) | soil metagenome | isolation source: 80 cm soil or saprolite under Garry oak tree replicate 2 | place: USA:California | collected 2016-06-15
AAGAAGCTCTCGAAGGGGATGGAGCTAGCAACCTCTTGCTTGAGCCGCGCGACCGCATCCTGATTCAGCTGAATTCATTTCGGGCGGATACGCCCTCGGTTGAAATTGCGGGCGAAGTGGTGAAGCCGGGAAGATACCCGCTGAGCGGGGAGCTGCATGTCTCCAACTTGATTCAGCTAGCGGGAGGATTCAAGCGCAGCGCCTACACGGAAACTGCCGATCTCACTCGCTTCGATCCCAAAGCTGGCGAAAACAAGTTAGGCGAGCACATCGAGGTCAGTATTCCGGCCGCATTATCCAGCGAGCTCAGTAAAGATCCCACTCTTCGCGACGGTGACGTTTTGACGATTCGGCAGCTCTCGGGCTGGAACGACATCGGCGCCTCCGTAAACCTGCAAGGCGAGGTCGAGCACCCAGGAAGCTATGGGATCAAGCCCGGCGAGCGCCTCAGTTCTGTTCTGAAGCGAGCAGGAGGCTTCGCACCGCAAGCCTACGTTTATGGTGCAGTCTTCACGCGACCGGAAGTGCAAGCCATAGAAGAGCAGTCTCGGTCAGAACTCATTCAGCGCATCCGGGGTGAAGAGGCAGAGCTGGCGCCCATGCCCAGCGACGACACCGACAAAAAAACGGCCAAACAGAATGGCATGCAACAGCTTGAGGCCATGCTCGGCCGTCTGCAAGAGCGACCACCCACTGGCCGCATGGTCGTGCGCATCTCCGCAAATCCAAAACAATGGGAAGGCGGCCCCAACGACCTCGTGGTGCGTAGCGGCGATACGCTGTTGGTTCCAAAAACCCCCAACTTCGTTCTCGTCTACGGCGCGGTCTACAACCAAACAGCGATTACGTACAGGCCCGGCCGGAATGCTCGCTGGTATCTGGCCCAAGCCGGCGGACCGAACCAGCTTGCAGACAAGCAGGCTATTTTTGTCATTCGCGCTGACGGATCGATCGTAGGCGGGCAATCTTCCGACGGGTGGTTCAGGGGGAATCCGTTGGGCACGGCTTTACGTCCGGGCGATATGGTTGTTGTTCCGGAGAAAGCGGTTGGGCAAAACCAAAAGTGGAAGACCATTATGCAGGCCGCGACCACGATTTCTTCGATCGGTACATCAGCGGCAATCGCGGCCAGGTTCTGAGGAACGAATCGGACAAGTGCACACGCTTGGGGCAAATGTTTTCTTCAGTCTGATCATTCTTGCAATGGTGGGAACGACTCTGCGTGCACAAGACGCGACGGAGAATGCAGGGCAGCTCTTGCCAGACAAAACGGATACCAAGCGAGTGAATGACGCCGACGAATTTTCGGAAAGCCGGCTCGGTTTTTCGTTGCTGAAGAATATCACTCTCGACCAGAAGACCATATGGACGAGCCCTTTCCACTTGCGTTCGGCTGACGCCACTTGGCTTTTTCCTTTCGCGACCGTGACTGCTCTCTCTATCGCCACCGACCGCTCCTTCGTTCATGCCCTCTCGAGCAATCCGCAGAAATTGAACCGCTATCGCAGTTTCTCGAATGATGGTGTGGCCGCGCTCGTCGGCGTGGGGGCTGGTTCTTATCTTTGGAGCTATATCTCGCACGACGAGCACGAGAGAGAGACGGGAATTCTTTCCGGTGAGGCCGTAATTGATAGTCTGCTTACCACGCAGGCTCTCAAGTATTCTTTTGGCAGGGAGCGGCCCACCGCGGATCAAGGTCGGCTAGATTTTTTCAAGCGCGGCAATTCATTCCCGTCGGATCATGCTGCGGCGGCTTGGTCCGTCGCGACGGTCATGGCGCACGAATATCCCGGCTTCGTCACCAAGACGTTGGCGTACGGGCTGGCCACAGCCGTGAGTGCGTCGGCGGTGATCGGCAAAGACCACTCGGCTTCCGATGCCCTGGTTGGCAGCGCCATCGGATGGCTGATCGGCCGACAGATTTATCGTGCGCACCACAACCCTGACCTGGGTGGAGGTGTATTCGGCGCCCTTCCTGGAGCGAGCGATGGCGAAGGAGAACGCGATCCACACAAGATGGGTTCGCCATTTGTACGGCTCGATAGTTGGGTCTATCCGGCATTCGAGAGACTGGCGGCACTGGGCTACGTCCAGACTGCGATCATGGGGCTAAAGCCTTGGACCAGAATCGAATGCGCACGGCTCGCAGACGAAGCTGCCGAGAAATTGGAGCAGGGCGGAGCACTGAACCAAGAGGCAAGCCAACTGCAAACCCGGCTGCGGCAAGAGTTCTCCTATGAGTTCGGGCTTCTCGACGGAAATCGAAATCTCACGGCTAATGTCGATTCGATCTATATGCGAGCCGTATCAATTAGCGGACCGGCCCTGACCGATAGCTATCATTTCGGGCAAACGATCGCTTACGATTTCGGCCGCCCATTTGAGCGCGGAATGAACGGACAAGTCGGCGGATCCTTCAGTGCGTCTGCGGGACCGCTGACGATATACGTTCGCGCGGAATATCAACACGCACCTGCGGCTCCGGGGCCTTCTGATTCCCTTCGAACCGTCATTGCCCAAGCCGACGTAGTGTCTTTATCTCAAGTACCGGCTGGTCCGCTCAGCACGGTAAATCGGCCAGAGCTCCTCGATGCCTATGCCGCAGTCAGTGAGCATGGTCCGTTTGGTGAATGCTGAGCCCTTTTCCCTTCCGAGCTTTCTTCGGTATTTAGGACCTGTACGGATCGACCAGTTTTTTGGACGCTTGGAAGGACATCCTTACGTACCGAGACCATTTGTGTACGGGCAAAAAATCAATGTGAAGCCCTTCCCGTTCTTGGAACTGGGATTCGGACGCAGAAGCATGCTTGGAGGCACGGGAGGCGACCCGCTTACTGCAGGCAATCTTGTTCATAGCCTTCTTGGCCTGGCAACCGGGGGCACTGCTTCAAATCTAGGGTCGGTGCCGGGTGACAATGATTCGGAAATGGACTGGACCTTTTATGTTCCGAAACTTCGGAACTACATCGTCCTCTACGGAGATGCCTACGCGGAAGACGACATCTTGCCGGTGCAGAACCCGCCGAGGAATCCTTGGCATCCTGGAATATACATCACGCGAATCCCTGGAGTTCCCAAACTTGATTTTCATATGGAAGGAGTTTCGACAGAGTCTTCGTGCGGGATAATCGGCCCGGGCAACCATGGATGTGCGGGAAATCGGGGTCTTTATAGTTATTATAATACCAGCTATCGCGACGGGAACACGAACAATGGCAATTTGATCGGAAACACGGTCGGCCGAGAGGGCCGGACGATCCAATTCTGGTTTACCTATTGGTTCTCGCAGCGAAGCACCCTGCAATTCATCTACAGGCACAACACAGTCAACCCAGATTTCGTTCCGCAAGGGGGGGCCTGGCAGGACTACGGATTGAGGAATGAGATGCATCTACAGAACGGCTTTTATGTGAAAAGCGAGCTCCAATACGAGCATATTTCCCGCTACCCCATACTGTTCAACGGACCGCAAAGGAATTTCACGGTGACCTTGGAAGTGGGCTTTTCTCCAGAGAGAAGGAAATGACCCACAACCTCGCCGAGGGGCCCAGTCGAACGTGACAACTTCAGTGCAGTTCACGTTCTGGCCTCATTCGTGGAATGAGCCGGTGCGAAATCGGTATGGAAGGTAAGAGCGGAGGGAAGGAGAGACGTGACGCAGACAGCAGCCAAGCCGCAGCCTGAGACCACAGCGCAGCCGGTTGTGGGAAAGGTTTTGCTGCCGGAAATGCTGTTCGAGGATTCGCGCGAGTGGCAAGCGGAACAGCTGCGTCTGCTTTGGGGACGTCGCCGGTTCTTTTTCCGAACTGGGGCAATCGGTCTCCTCGTCTCAACTCTGGTCGCGTTCATGATCCCGAAATCCTACACGTCGACCACGCAGCTCATGCCGCCGGATCCGCAATCCACCTCTGGTATGGCCATGATGGCGGCGATGGCAGCGAAGGCAGGAGGAGGACTAGGAGCCGTGGCCGGAGACTTACTCGGGGTCAAGAGTTCGGGTGCGCTGTTTATTGGCGTTCTGAGGAGCCAGACATCGCAGGACCGCCTCATCCAACAGTTTGATTTGAAAAAAGTTTACGCCACGCGCCTCGTCATGGATGCGCGGACGAGACTCGATGAAAACACATCGATTTCAGAGGATAAGAAGAGCGGCATTATCACCATCAGCGTGACGGATCACACTCCGCAGCGGGCAGCGGCCCTCGCGAGCGCCTATGTCGACCAATTGAACATGCTCGTTTCCGAACTGTCCACTTCTTCCGCGCACCGTGAACGCGAGTTTCTCGAGGAGCGCCTCAAGGTCGCGAAACAAGACTTGGATGATGCCTCCAACCAACTCGCGCAATTTTCCAGCAAGAACAACACGCTTGATATCCAGCAGGAGGGAAAGGCGATGCTGGATGCTGCGGGAACAATTGCCGGCGAGATGATCGTAGCACAATCGGAGCTCGAGGGGCTCCGCCAGATCTATACCGACAACAATTCTCGCGTCCATTCTCTAAACGCTCGCGTTGGGGAACTTCGCAAGCAACTCGAAAAGCTCGGTGGTACGCAGGCGAATGCCGTGAGCGACACTAGCGCATCCCCCGGACAGACAGGGGATCCATCCGCCGGTAAGGCCGGTAGTGGTCTGCCCTATCCGACCATTCGGAGTCTACCGCTGCTCGGAGCAAAGTACGCTGACTACTACCGACGTGCGAAGATCCAGGAAACCGTCTACGAATTGCTAACCGAACAGTACGAGCTCGCTAAAGTGCAAGAGGCAAAGGAAACCCCCAGCGTCAAAGTACTAGATTCGGCCAGAATCCCGGAGAAGAAATCGTTCCCGCCGCGCCTTGTGATCATGTTCCTTGGCACATTTTTTGTTTTTTGTTTATCCGTGGTTTGGGTGTTGGGATCAGCGCGTTGGCAAGAGGCCGATCCACAAGATCCTCGTAAAGTCTTGCTGCACGAAGTGGCTGGCACCCTGAAGGCGCAGATGCCATGGGTTTCGCGGAACGGAGCTGGAGCGGCTTCCAGGGAAAAAGATTCTGTGAGTCAGGGCCACGGCGGCGGTCCGCTTTCGGGCGGGGATTGAAGCCGTAGAACTGGCTCTAAGTAGCAGAACAATAAATGGTTAGGTCACATATGACCCTGTGAGTGACGGGGCGAAGCTGTATGTGGAGTTCGTTATGGCATCTTCGACTTCAACGATAGCAGCGGACGGAGCGGCAGGTTATTCCGGTGCGGTTGCGCTGCCAGCGCTTTGGGCCGAACAGCACTGGTACGCCGCGTACACCTGTGCACAGCACGAGAAGCGCGTCGCGGCGGAACTGGGGATGCGCGAGGTCGAACGTTTTCTTCCGCTGTATAGTTCCGTGCGGCGCTGGAAAGACCGGCGCGTGACCCTGGACTTGCCACTCTTTCCCGGATACGTTTTCGTGCGGCTGGCGCTGCGCGATCGCCTGCGCGTGTTGCAGATTCCAAGTGTCGTTCGCCTGGTCGGCTTCAATGGATTGCCCGCCGCGCTTCCGGAAGAGGAGATGGAAATCCTGCGCTCCGGGCTTTGCCGGAGCTTGCGCGCCGAGCCGCATCCGTTCTTGACAGTTGGCCGGCGTGTGCGGATTACAGGCGGTCCTTTCGCAGGGCTTGAGGGTGTATTGAAGCGGAAGAAGAACAGTCTGAGGGTGGTGGTATCTCTTAGCCTTATCGAGCGCTCCGTGGCCGTGGATGTGGACGTCGCAGACGTGGCCCCAGCCTTCTAGAGACGCACCAGATTACCGCAAACAGTTGAAATGACCGAAACGGCAAAAAATCATAACGGACACTTAACCAGTGGACGCCTGCTGGCCCGCAACGCGGTCTGGAACCTGCTCGGCAACGGCGCGCCGATGATCGTGGCCGTTGCGTGCATACCCATCCTGATCCGGGGTCTGGGCGAGGCCCGCTTTGGGGTGCTGACTCTGGCCTGGGCTCTAATCGGCTACGCCAGTCTGTTTGACCTCGGCCTGGGCCGCGCGCTCACGCAGCTGGTGGCGAAGAAATTGGGGGCAGGGGAGGAACGAGAAATTCCCTCCCTCGCCTGGACCTCTCTTCTGCTGATGCTGCTGCTCGGACTCGCAGGAACTGCGGCCGTATTGTTGATTTCGCCCTGGCTAGCCGGACGCGGATTGAACGTGCCGGGCCCGCTGCGGAACGAGGCACTGCAATCGTTCCGGCTGCTCGGGCTTTCCATTCCCTTTGTGATCACCACCGCGGGCTTGCGCGGCTTGCTGGAGGCGCACCAGCGCTTCGGCCTGATCAACGCTCTCCGGGTTCCGATGGGGGTGTTCACGTTTGCCGGGCCGCTGCTGGTCTTGCCGTTTTCGAAGAGCGTGGTTCCGGTGGTCGCCACGCTGGTCGTCGGACGGATCGTTGCATGGGCGGCTCACTTGCTGCTGTGCCTGCAGGTTCTACCAGAATTACGCCGTTCTATTGCGTGGCAGCGGTCCGCAGTGGGCCCGCTACTGAGCTTCGGGGGCTGGATGACGGTCACCAATGTGGTCAGCCCGCTCCTGGTCACTCTCGATCGGTTTTTGATAGGTGCGCAGGCGTCCATGACCGCGGTCGCCTACTACGCAACGCCGTTTGAGATCGTTACTAAATTCTTGCTTTTCCCCAGCGCGTTAATGGGAGTAATGTTTCCCGCCTTCTCAGCGAGCTTTGCGCACAATGGCGAGCGCACTGCAGTCCTCTTTGGCCGAAGCGTTAAGTCCCTCTTTCTGGTGTTGTTTCCAGTCATGTTGTGCACAGTCGCTCTGGCTCAGAATGGCCTGAAGCTGTGGCTGGGCCCAGAATTCGCGCTGCAGAGCTTTCGCGTGCTGCAATGGCTGGCGGTGGGCGTATTCATCAACAGCCTGGCGCAGGTGCCGTTCGCATTCTTGCAGGGGGTAGGGAGGCCGGACCTGACCGCCACGCTGCATCTTATCGAGCTTCCCCTGTACCTGGGCCTGCTCTGGTTGCTGATTAGCACGCGTGGGATCGAAGGCGCGGCTATTGCCTGGACAGCGCGCGTGACGGTGGACGCTTTGTTCCTGTTTGGGCTGGCGAGGCGTTTTTTGCCCGGCAAAGGCCCGATACGGTTGCGCGCAGCGCTGCTGCCAGCCATGGCTCTGCTGATTCTGGCGCTGGCCGCCCTGCTTCACGGTCCCATCGTGAAGGGCCTCTTCTTGCTTGGAACGATTCTGTGTTTTGTGCTGGTGACATGGTTCCGGATTCTTACTCCGGAAGAACGTGGGCTGGCGCAAAGCTACCGCTAAAGAAAATCAATGTCCTTTGACAAATGCCTTGCACTGGCCTTCAGCCTGATGATCCTGGGCCAAGCCTATTTGGCCCGCCGATATGTAGGCACATGGCTGTTTCCAGCTTGCCTTTTCGGACTTTTCTGGTTTGGCTACACCTTCTTTCCCCTGGCCGTTTTATTCTGGGTGCCGGTGAACCCCTACGCTATTGCGTTCCTATTCTTGTGCACAGTGGCGTTTTCGATGGGCTCGCTGGCTTTTGACTGGAAGACAGCCTTTGTGAGAAACGCGTGGAAGCGCGAGACAGCCGCAGTGGTATACGGCAGTTGCTTTCTGAGAAACGTCTTTTACGCGACGACACTCTCATCGCTACTATTTCTTGTTCTCAATTTGGTCGTTCAGGGCTTTTCGCTCCGCGAGCTATTCATTGATTTATATGCGAGTGCATCTGCTTACGCGGATTTGGTCTACTCCGAAAGCGTCAAAATCAACCTCTTTGACCGATTTGGTGTAGTCTTTGCGTACTCGGGGGCGATTCTCGGCGGGCTTATCTTTTCACATTCAACCAAGAAGGCGCGGCGATTCATTCTCGTTTTGTCGTTTCTCCCGGCGACCTTCACCGCAGTCATCCAATCATCTAAGGGAACTCTGTTTCTATCTGTTGTATTTTTTTATGCCGGGATATTGGTGTACCGCCTCTCAGCAGGGAATCTGCACTTGTTTGAGAAAGGCAACATCAAGGCGCTGACATTTTGTGCGCTGGTCCTAGTCTTGATTACCACGGTTTCATTCATGTCGCGTGGCCTATACAGCATAGAAGATAGCGAAGACGTGCGCGGCATGTTGTTGGCACGCTTCGCATCGTATTCCTCCGGCCATATCTATGGATTCTCGGATTGGTTCGCTTTCTTCATTGGGAAGCCATCGGCAGTCGTCTACCCGCATGAAGGAACCGCTTACGGTTTCTATACGCTCACTCCTATCTTCAAATTGTTAGGCAGCCACAAGGTGACGCCGCTTGGCATTTTTGACGATTACTATTCCTATGGCGACTTGCTGGCCGGGAACATCTATACGATGTTTCGTGGACTAATTCTGGATTTCGGGATCGTCGGCTCCGTCCTCTTCATGTTCAGTATTGGCGTCCTGCTTCATTGGGCGTTTTATTCGATGCTGTGCAAAAGAAGGCCCGTATTTGGAGTTGCGTTGTTCATTTTCGCTGTAGCGTACTTCTACAATTCTTTTATCGTGAGCCTGCTCGTTTGGAGCAATATTTATCTGGCTTTCGCTTTGTTGTGGGCCGTGCTACAGGCTAACAAGCTCGTTACGCAGACGGACGGTCCCCGATTGGCTGTGGCCACGGAAGTCACGGCGCTGCCGTGAAGAACACCCCCACGCGCGAGGTTGGGAACGTCGAGGATGTAATTCCTGTGCTCATCCTCAATTGGAATGGGGAAGGCGACACGGTGGAGTGCCTGAAATCTATCAGGAGGAGCGCCCCGGCGGGATTCGTGCCCGTAGTTATCGATAACGGGTCCAAGCCCGAGTCCGTTGAGAGATTGAAGCAAGAGTGCAACCTGATCGGAGAGAACCTGGGTTTTGCCAGGGCAAACAATGTCGGAATCAAGTTTGCGGAGTCGATCGGGGCAGAGTGGGTGATGCTGCTCAACAATGACACGGTGGTTTCACCTGAAGCATTTCAGGAACTGAGAAGATTTCTAGGGAACCACCCATCTTTCACGGCAATTACGGGGCAGATCAGGTACTACAGCCCTAATACACGAATCCAGAATTGCGGAGGCGATTTGACGTACTTTGGCAGCCGGAAGTACAGATTCGCGAACATGGATGCTTCCGCGCTGCCGAAGTCGGACTTCTCGGTGATCACTTTTCTTACAGGCTGCGCGCTGCTATTCAAGTACACGGTTACCGGCGCCCTGACAGAGGATTTCTTCTTTGGAGAAGAGGATTACGAGTTTTCCCTGAGGATGAGGCAGCTTGGACTCGAGATGGCTTGCGCTCATGGAGCCGTGGTCTATCACAAGGTGGGAGCGAGCATTGCCAGGAGCTCAAGACCCTTGGGGGCCATTCTGGTCCACTACGCTAGCCGGCTAATCAACACACGCAACCACTATTCCAAGGCGAGATGGCACGCCACCAGAATATTGGCCTACCTCTATTTACCCGTGCTTCTCGTTAGGAACGGAATCGACCCGAGAAAATCAATATCGGCCATACGGAGAGTCGAGTCCCATCTCAGGCGTCACCACAGTGTTGCCCGGAATGAGTTTCAGTCTCTCGTCGTATGCAACCGGTAGTCGATCCGCAGATCGGTGTGGTCACGCCGAAACAACTCTGACAGGGGAGCCAGGACAAGAGCACCAATGGCCACCATTGCGTTCTATACCCATGACTCAGCGGCAAATTTGAAGGAGTTTGAGTACTACAAACAGGACATCGATGCCCTCAGGGCCTTGGGGCACGAAGTGGTGATATGTACCAGGTACGTAGAGATTCCGGCTCATTTTGACGCCATGTTCGTGTGGTGGTGGACCCATGCTCTCCTGCCCGTCTTGTTGTGCCGCATTCTCAAGCGACCGTGCATTATCACCGGGACCTTCAACTTTCGTTTTCCAGAGAATTTTCAGGGAAAGGATTACTTCCGACGACCCTATTGGCAGAGGTTCCTCATCAAGTCCGCTGTGAAGCAGAGTACTTTGAACCTATTTGTAAGCCAGCTTGAGTTGGAACAATGTTCAAAGTACTTCGACCTGAACAACGCAGGATACTTCCCTCACTGTCTGCACGATGACTACGTAAAGGGGCCATCCACCAAGAGACGCAAGGCCCTGTTCAATCTGGCGTGGTGCGGGAAGCAGAACCTCGTTCGCAAGGGGATCCCAGAGTTACTGAACGCCGTTCGTTTGGTAAAAGACAGAGGAGAGGACGTTCAAGTCTATTTAGCGGGACTAGAAGGCGATGGTCTTGCGTACTTGCTAGAGACGATTCGGCAACTTGGGATTGAAAAGGAAGTGCACTACTTGGGAAGAGTCACGAGGGAAGACAAGATCAGGATGCTCAGAGAAATTGAAATCTACGTTCAGCCATCTCACTACGAGGGTTTTGGCCTCGCGATCTTAGAGTCGATGGGATGTGGTGCTTGTGTGATCGCGCGTGATGTCGGTGCGGTAAGGGAAGTTGTGGGGGACTGCGGTGTCTATCTGTCGTCTTCGTCTCCAGAGGAACTGGCGATTGCGATCGAGAAAGTGTTACGGGATCGTGTCTTAAGGCAAAGACTGCAGAATAGTGCTACCGAGAGAGCAAAGAGCCTCTTTACGTTCGACAAGAAACTGGAAAGGCTACGAACGTATTTGCGTGGAGTCGGCGTTCGGCGTGAGCAGGATGCGGTGCTCGACCCTGGCTCTCCATTACTGCGCCCGTCTACTACGGGCGGAATCGTCAATCGGAGGCAATCCGGATTATGAGGGGATACCAAGTCTGCACAAATTGTGTAATGGACACGTCCGATCCAAAGATCAGGTTTGACGGGAAAGGGATGTGCGATCACTGCAACAGTTTTTATAAGCGCGTGCTGCCGAAATGGCAGCCCAACGAAGCCGGAAAGAAAGTCCTCCAGAAGAAGATCGGGCAGATTAAGAAGGCCGGAGCCGGAAAGGACTTCGACTGCATTATCGGGATCAGCGGCGGTGCGGATAGCTCGTACCTGACTTATCTTGCAAAAGAGCAGTTCGAACTGCGTCCACTCGTGTTCCACGTGGACGGCGGGTGGAACTCCCAGATCGCGGTCAACAACATTGAAAAGTTGATTGACAACCTGGGCTTGGAATTATTCACGGAAGTGATCGATTGGAAGGAGATGCGGGACCTGCAGCTTGCGTTTTTCAAATCGGGGGTGCCGCATATCGATTTGCCGCAAGATCATGCTTTTTTTGCGACGATGTATAAGTTCGCTGAAAAGCACAGGGTTAAGTACATACTCACAGGCGGCAATATTTCAACGGAATGCGTACGGAATCCCCTGGACTATTTTTACTACGGAACCGACTTGTGGCAGATCCGGGATATTCACAAGAGATTTGGGCAAGCGCCGCTGGTCAATTTCCCCCTATCTGGCATTCTGAGGCACAAGGTGTATTTGAGGTATTTCAAGGGAATCGAGGTGGTCAAACCGCTGGACTATCTGCCGTATGCGAAAAAGGATGCAATGCAGTTGCTCAGCGATAAGTTCGGATGGCAGATCTATGCGCGCAAACACTTTGAGTCTCGATTTACAAAATTCTACGAGGGATATTGGCTGCCGATTAAGTTCGGCTTCGATACCCGGAGGGTGCAGTATTCGAGCCTGATCCTGACCGGCCAAATGACGCGGGAGGAGGCCCTGGCGGACCTCGCGCAGTTGCCGTACGACGAAGAATCGATTGCTCATGATTTTGAATATATCTCCACCAAGCTTGGAATATCCGTCGCCGAGCTGCAAGGGTACATGGAGGCGCCGAGGAAGTCCTACAAGGACTATAAGAATCAACTGTATCTGTTTCTGCTGGGCGCCCGCGTAATGCAGCTCGCCGGCCTGGAGGAAAGAGCAGTGAAGAGGTGATTTCGATAGTCGGTTACGGCGTTGGCAATATTCAAGCGATTGCCAACATCTATAAGCGTCTGAATATTCCCGTGCGGATCGCCCGTACAGCGGAAGAGCTGGCCGAGGCGGAAAGAGTGATTCTTCCGGGGGTTGGTTCGTTTGACTGGGCCATGGCCCGCCTCAATAACTCCGGGATGCGGGCCGTGCTGGACGATCTCGTGCTGTCGAAAGGCAGGCCGGTGCTGGGGATTTGCGTGGGTATGCAGATGATGGCCAAGCGAAGCGACGAGGGTTCGCTGAAAGGGCTCGGCTGGATTGATGCCGAAGTCATGAAATTCGACCGTGCGGAGCCATCTCATCGCGCATACCTGCCGCATATGGGATGGAACGACGTCGAACCCCGCAGCCAGGAGGGCTTGTTCAGGGATATCGGAGCGACGGGCAGATTTTACTTCCTGCATTCGTACTATTTCGCACCGAAAGACCAGAACACGATTCTTGGAGTTACGGACTACGGCGGTGCCTTTGCATCAAGCGTTCGCGCCGGTAATATTTATGGCGTGCAGTTTCACCCGGAAAAAAGCCATCAATGGGGCATCCAGCTTCTGAAGAATTTTGCCGAGTTGTAAGCATGTTGCGCCCGCGAATTACACCTTGTCTTTTGGTCAAGAATGGCGGCCTGGTCAAAACCATCAACTTCGGCAATCCTAAGTATGTGGGCGATCCGATCAACGCCGTAAAGATTTTTAACGAGAAGGAAGTTGATGAAATTATCGTGTTGGACATCGATGCTTCCGTACAGCAGAAAGAGCCCGACTACCTGCTCATCAAGAATCTGGCCGCCGAATGCCGAATGCCGCTGTGCTACGGCGGGGGCGTCAAAACAGTCGAGCAAGTCGAAGAAATCATCAGCCTAGGCGTGGAGAAGGTAGCGATTAGTTCGGCTGCGATTGGCAACCCCGAGCTCATCGCGAAGGCCGCCGAGGTCGTCGGCAGCCAGAGCATTGTGTTGGTCATGGACGTGAAGAAGGTCGAGGGCCGCGAGCCCTATGAGATCTTTATCCATAACGCCACAAAGGGCACTGGCCTCAACCCGGTCGAATGTGCCAAGAGTGCAGAGCATCTGGGAGCGGGCGAGCTGGTCATCAATTCGATCGACTGCGACGGGCTCATGGAAGGATATGATCTTCAACTCGCCAGAAAAGTGCGCGACGCCACCAACCTTCCGATGACTGTTCTAGGTGGCGCCGGATCGCTCAGGGATATTGCAGCGCTGATTGAATTATTTGGAACGATTGGCGCTGCCGCCGGGAGTCTGTTTGTGTTCAAGGGAAGCTTTCGAGCAGTTTTGATCAATTACCCTAGCCGGTCGGAGAAGGACGCCTTAGTGCCTCGCGCCTGTCAGGCTGTAGTTTGATGCAAGTCAACACGGTCATGAAGAAACCGTCTCAACGTGAGAGCAAGTCCTAAAGAGTGAACTGTCGAATACCGAGCCCAGCCCGCCAAGCACTATCAAGCGTCTCCTTTGAGGTTCAATGCAACAAGTACTTTTGAACATAGGCACGGGCGCAACATCGCTGATTGATGCTCCTATCCCCGCACTTCAGCAGGGCCATGTGCTAGTCCGAACGCATCGCACGCTGATCTCCGCAGGCACCGAGCGCATGCTGATCGACTTCGGTCGTGCTTCGATGTTGGACAGGGCGCGGGAGCAGCCCGACAAGGTCAAGATGCTGCTCGACAAGGTGCGCACCGACGGTCTAGTGGCCGCGATAGATGCAGTGCGTAGCAAGCTTGACCAACCGCTGGCGTTGGGCTACTGCAACGTGGGTACTGTGATCGAGGTGGGCGAAGGCGTTAACCAGTTTAGACCGGGCGATCGCGTAGTTTCCAATGGCAGCCATGCCGGGGTTGTGAACGTGCCAAAGAATCTATGTGCACGCATCCCGGACAACGTCGATTACGAATCGGCCGTGTTCACCGTGCTGGGTGCGATCGGTCTGCAGGGCCTGCGCTTGGCTCAGCCCACGCTTGGTGAAACTGTCGTGGTAACGGGCCTAGGACTTATCGGGCTGATGACAGTTCAGATGCTGCGCGCCCACGGTTGTCGCGTCATGGGCATCGACTACGATCCGCAGCGGCTTGAGATGGCGCACCAGTTCGGTGCATATGCCGTGGATTCGTCCTCAGGTGACGATCTCGTTATGCGCGCCGTTGATTTTTCCCGTGGCCGGGGTGTGGACGCCGTCATCATCACGGCATCGACGGACAGCTCCGAGCCCGTTTCGCAGGCTGCCAAGATGTGCCGGAGGCGCGGCAGGATCGTGCTGGTGGGGATCACCGGACTCAAACTCTCGCGACACGATTTTTACGAAAAGGAAATTACGTTCCAGGTGTCCTGTTCATATGGTCCCGGCCGTTACGACGCGTCCTATGAGCAAAAAGGCCAAGACTACCCGGTCGGGTTGGTGCGCTGGACCGAGCAGCGCAACTTCGAGGCAGTCCTGGATCTGATGGCGTCGAATGCCCTGAACGTGGCGCCGTTGATTACACATCGTTTCTCCATCGAACGCGCTGAAACGGCTTATTCCGTCTTGACCAGCGGCGAGCCTTCTCTCGGCATAGTGTTGCAGTACCCGGAGGCGGGGTCGAACGAGGAAACGGACTCTCGCACAGTTGTGCTCGACGGCACAAGGTCTTTCGGCCTAGCCACGAAGCCGGTTGTCGGTTGCATTGGTGCTGGCAACTATGGCGGGCGGATACTGATTCCTGCGCTGGCGAAAGCCGGGGTGGAGCTACATACCGTTGTGACGACAAATGGGTTGAATGCCGTCCACTATGGAAAGAAGTTCGGCTTCGCCAAAGTGTCCACCTGTACCGACGAGCTGTTTGCGCAGAAGGAAATCAACACATTGTTTATCGCCACCCGGCACGATAGCCATGCTCGACTTGCGTCAGAAGCTCTGCGCAGTGGGCGGCATGTGTATGTGGAAAAGCCGCTAGCCTTGAACCTGGAGCAGCTCACCGAAGTCGAGACTGCTTACGCCGAGTCTGCGGCGCAGGGTGCGGCGCCGATCATTCTTGTCGGATTCAACCGCAGATTCTCTCCCCATGTGCAGCGCATGCGGGAGTTGCTGCGGGGGATGCAGGGCCCCAAGTCACTGAGCCTGTTAATGAATGCGGGTGCAATTCGCCCGGATCATTGGACACAGGACCCGCAGGTTGGCGGAGGGCGCATTCTTGGAGAGGCTTGTCACTTCATTGATTTGGCCCGTTTCCTCGTGGGCGCGCGGATTGTCGGGGCAAGCGCCGGTGCAATGCGTGGTGGGAATGGCGCTGCACCTAGTTTGGATACTGTGCAGATTTCACTGGAGTTTGAAGACGGCTCGATTGCCTCCATTCAGTATTACGCCAACGGGCATCGTTCCTTTCCGAAGGAGCGGGTTGAGGTGTTTGCCTCAGGGCGGATTCTTCAGATGGAAAACTTCCGTGTATTGCGCGGCTTTGGCTGTCCGGGATTTCGAGGCTTCCGGACCTGGCGACAGGACAAGGGGCATGCCGCTTGTGTACAAGCATTTCTCAAGGCCGTTAGGTCGGGGGAACCTTCGCCGATTCCGGCAGAGGAAATCTTTGAGGTTTCCCGAGTTGCAATAGACGTGGCGGAAGGCCTCAGTGGCCGCTAGGGAGATAAGGAAGGAATGCCAGTCCTGCGGGACCTGCCCCCGAACACTCTAGGCGGGGTGGGGACCCAGAAATCCTTGAAAGTGCTAAGAGGGCGCCTACGCGGGCCTAGAGATGAAGCAATAGTTCGGAGCTGCTCTAGGACTGGCAGACAGCCTAAGCTCCACCCAGTGCAGTGGCTGATGATCTATCTCTCCACGGCGTTGCGGCTCGGAGTCGCCAATGTGGCGCGCGTAGTGATCCACCGTACTTGCAAGCGAGCGGGGATTTATCGGTGGCTGCTTCCGCCGCGCAAAGTGGTTCCGCTTGGGCTTCGAGTTGATTCGTCACATGGCGCTGCTGAGCCGTCGGCACCCTTGGCCGACCGGTCGGTATTGACCGAAGCCGACGAGCTGCTCAAAGGCAGGGCAACCTACTTTTCGGCACATGCCCATGACATCGGAAATCCGCCGTACTGGTTCCTGAATCCATTTCTGAACAAGCGACACCCGCAGCCCACGCTGCATTGGAGCGAAATTGCGGACTTTAGCGCCGAGGTGGGGGACATCAAAGTCGTCTGGGAGATATCTCGGTTCAGTTGGGCGCTGGTCTTTGCCCGCGCCTGGCGGATAAGCGGAGACGTTCGTTATCTCTCGGCGTTGCAGCTCTGGATGCAGGACTGGTGGCGATGCAATCCTCCTAATACCGGCCCCAACTGGATGTGCGGACAGGAAACCTCCATCCGGCTGATTAACGCGTTGCTGGCATTGCGCATGACGGGGCTTGAAAAGAATGTTGGAGCCGGGCTGGTGGGTTTCGTTGAGGCGCATTGTCGGCGCGTTGACCTCACTACGTTTTACGCCGTCGCGCAGGACAACAATCACACAACCAGTGAAGCTGCGGGCCTTTTCGTGGGTGGCACGTGGCTGGCTAGGTACGGCGAGGGCGATGCGAGATACCGCGGCGAACAATGGGCCGAGAAAGGCCGCAAGCTGCTCAATGGTCAGGTCTGCCGGCTGGTTTTGCCCGATGGGAGTTTCTCGCAGCATTCGCTTACTTACCACCGCGTGATGCTCGACACTCTCAGTGTTGCGGAAGCGTGGCGGCGATATGTGGGGGAGGCACCGTTCGCCGATGATTTGTATACGCGGGCGGCTGCCGCAACGCGATGGCTGGGCGCAATGATTGATCCCACGAGTGGCGACGGCCCAAATCTGGGGGCGAATGACGGGGCACGCCCATACCGCCTGGACACCAGCGCTTACCGGGACTTCCGACCCTGCTTGCAGCTTGCGTCGCCCCTGTTTACGCGCAGCGCAGCATTAAACTCCGGCCCGTGGGACGAATCTGCGGCCTGGTTGGGTGTCCCCGCTGAAGGGCCCGCACGACCTTGGCTGGACGATTTGAGCAGCGCCGTGTTCCCAGATGGTGGCTACGTGGTCATGCGCAATAGAACAGGTGCGCGGCTCTTGCTCCGAGCGCCCACCGCACGGTTCCGTCCGGCGCACGCGGATGCGCTTCACCTCGATTTGTGGTGGAAGGGAAAGAACGTTCTGCGGGACGGAGGCACCTACAGCTACGCCGACGGCGAGGCCGTGGCCAAAACCGTCTCCAGTGTTGTTGGCCACAACACAGAGCAGTTTGACGGGCACGATCAGATGCCCCGGCTCGGCCGATTCCTTTATGGTGCCTGGGTGCGGGTTGTTGGGGTGCCCGCAATTACCACAAGCGCCGATGGGCAGACTTGGGCGGGAAGTTACACTGATGTTTGGGGAGCACAGCACAGGCGGACCGTCACTCTTGGAGCAGATGCACTTACTGTGCTGGACCAAGTACAAGGATTCAAGCGAAAGGCAGTGCTGCGGTGGCGTCTGGCTCCCGGAAATTGGTCGCTGAACGAAACGGGATGCGCTTCAACCATCGCGGGGATTCGGGTGGAAAGCAGTGTACGTATCCGCCGCATGAGTCTTGAAAGCGGCTGGGAATCGCGCCATTACTTGGAAAAATCCGCGGTGCCGGTTCTGGAAGTGGAAGTAGCCCAATCACCCGCTGTTCTTACAACAACTATTACACTGTCTTAGCTACGCACGTATTGTACTTCCAGCGGTATTTCACAACCTCGGATGGATCCAGTAGTCTCCAGTTATTCTAGTATTTTCGATCTTTGCACCGGGAGGGCGCTCACCAAGCTGTTAGCGGACAAACCGGGTGCGAACAAGGAGCGCTCGATCCCTCCCCTGGTTGGTTGTCCCTCCTTCTAAAAGTTGGGTCTCAATAGAGTATGAGAAAGGATCAGCCGTGAAATCTAACTGGCTCTCGCCACCACGATGGAAAGAACTGAAGGACGAAGGGCGCAGGTTTCCGTGGAAAGACGGGGTCTTGCGGATGGCAGCTGACTTTATTTCTGTCAGTGTTTCACTGATCCTTGCCTTCGCGCTTTGGTACTTGTTCTACGTCGAGATACTCAAGACGCAGCGAGCCGAAGAGCTCGCGCAGCGTTTTAGACATTTTGTGACTGGTTACCTCCTGATCTGGTCCTTACTAGCTCTGCTTGTCTTTCTGCTTCATGGCTTCTACGCGCGGACCCGTGGCTATGCGCGCCGCTACAAGGCGTTGGTCGTCGTTCGTGCGGTGACTCTGTTCGTGATCACCTTTGTGTTTGCCGATTACTTTCTGTATCGCGGAGAGCTCTTTCCCCGTGGGGTGGCGTTTTTGAGTTGGGTGCTATTGCTTCTGACCGTTGGTGGTAGTCGCTTTGCGAAACATTGGTTCCTTAAACTTTATCAAGTGGAGCCCAAGCGGCCGCGTACAAAACCGGAGCGTGTTTTGGTCGTCGGTGGTGCCGGTTACCTGGGATCAGCTCTCGTGCCCATGCTCCTCGACCGCGGGTACGGTGTGCGGGTCTTGGACTCACTGCTTTTCGGGAAGGAGTCCTTGAAATCCGTCGAGAAGCATTTGAATTTTGAATTGATCCAGGGTGATGTACGCGATATCCAAGTCGTAGTCCAGACGATGAAAGGATGCGATGCCGTAATTCACCTCGCCGCTATTGTTGGTGATCCTGCCTGCGAGGAAAACTCAGAGTTAGCGACGGAAATCAACCGAGCTGCGACTCGGATGTTGATCGACGTAGGTCGCGGACACGGCATCCAACGATTTCTGCTGGCCTCTACATGCAGCGTCTACGGCGCTTCCGACTTCCTGATGGATGAACGCGCCCAAGTGGCCCCTATCTCTCTTTATGCCAAGACAAAAGTAGATTCCGAGAACCTGCTCCTTGATGCGAGGTGCGCGAATTTCCATCCGACCATTCTTCGGCTGGCCACACTTTTCGGAGTCTCACCACGTCCTAGGTTTGACCTTGTAGTGAATCTTCTCACGGCACGAGCAATTCGCACGGGTAAAATCACAATCTTCAACGGAGAACAGTGGCGGCCGTTCATGCAAGTTTACGATGCTGCGCGCGCGTTCCTCGCGTGTCTGGTGGCTAACCTGGATGTCGTTTCCGGGGAAATCTTTAACGCAGGCTCTTACGGACTGAATCATCGTCTGTCCGAGATTGCCGAGAGCATCTCGAGAATAATTCCGGCCGTCGATGTCGAGCATGTTGAGAACGAAGACCGCCGTAACTACAGGGTTTCATTTGATAAGATTCACACCAGGCTAGGATTCGTGTGTGAGCGAAGCTTAGACGACGGTATCCGCGAGATAGCCGATATGGTCCGAAGATCTCCGGTCGAGGATTTTTCTACAGAAATGTTTAACAACCGGGCTATGGTCAGGCTTTATGCCCAAAGCCCTGACTCGAGACGCTCCAGCATCCGGATGCTCGAATCCTTGGCAAGAGCAGCCAGAGCAGAATAAGGGAAGGGCTGCATTACGACTGTGCCTTGCGTTCCGTAATGCCCGACAGTCGAATATGGGAGCACAGCGGAGGCGAAGAGTAATGGAGGGGCTCCGCTTCGCCGGGGTCAGCCCATGTTGGGCTTCAGCCATGGGGTGGAGACGGCTGGAAAGCGGGGTACCTAACCGTGGCATGAGTCTTGGAAGCGGCTGGGAATCGCGCCATTACTTGGAAAAATCCGCTGCGCCGATTTTGGAAGTGGAAATAAGCCAATCACCGGCTGTTCTTACAACGACTGTTACGCTGTCCTAGCCATGCACGTTTTGTACTTCCACCAGCATTTTTCAACCCTGGATGGATCCAGTGGCACCCGCTCTTACGAAATCTCGAAGCGACTGCTGGCATCCGGCCACCGGGTCACCATGGTATGCGGCGCTGCGGCACTGTCTAAGTCCGGGCTCTCCGGCCCGTTTCTGAGCGGGCGACGCGTAAGTAGCGTAGATGGCATTTACGTTATCGAACTGGAATTGCCGTATTCCAACTACGATGGCTTCCTGCGGCGCTCCTGGACATTTCTTCGGTTCGCATTTCGCAGCGTTATTCTGGCGCTTACGCTTGACTACGACGTGGTATTTGCTACCTCTACGCCTTTGACCGCCGCGTTGCCGGGGATCGTTGCGCGCTGGTTACGCCGCAAACCATTCGTCTTTGAGGTCCGCGATCTCTGGCCAGAGCTGCCGCGGGCAATGGGCGTCCTCCGCAATCCCCTGGTGCTGTTGATGATGGACTGGCTGGAATTCGTAGCCTACCACTCCGCAAACTCCTGCGTTGCACTTTCACCCGGAATCGCACGGGGCATCACTCGGCGCGGTGTTCCTGAAAGCCGCGTCGTTACTGCGCCGAATGGCTGCGATCTAGATTTGTTCGCCCCTGACGCGGCACGGCCGCTACCTGAAATCCTCGGTTTGCCGGCAGACGCGTTTGTGGCGACGTTTACCGGCGCTCACGGTGTTGCCAATGGTTTGGCGGCAGTCCTCGATGCAGCGGCAGAACTGCGCATGCGCGGGCGCACCGATATCCTTCTTGTGTTTATTGGCGACGGGAAGGACAAACCCGCTCTTATCGAGCGGGCACACCGCGAAAAACTGGATAACTGTTTGTTCGTGGACCCGATGCCAAAGAAGGCTTTGGCCCAGTTTCTGTGCCGGCGTGCGAACGTGGGCTTGATGATCCTCGCCAATGTGCCGGCCTTTTACTATGGAACCTCCCCCAACAAGTTTTTTGATTACCTGGCGAGTGGCTTACCGGTGTTGGTGAACTACCCTGGCTGGATGGCGGAGATGGTTACTGCACAGGGCGCCGGGCAACGTTGTGTTTCGGTGATGGAAAGTGCCGCTGCCATGAGATCGGACAAAGAAATCAGCGCCTATCGCCGCTGGGGCAAACGCGGCTTGGATCTGGTGGCGCTGCTCGCTGCGTGGCCGTTCGTGCTGCCGGTTGTGATCGTTGTGGCCCTTGTGGTATGGCTCCGGATGGGTAGTCCGGTGTTTTTCCGTCAGGTGCGTCCCGGTTATAAGGCCAAACCTTTCACTCTGCTGAAGTTTCGAACTATGAATTCACTACGGGACGAACAGGGCGGTCTGCTCTCTGATGAGAAGAGGCTCACAAAGTTAGGGGCGCTGTTGCGGCGCTACAGCGTGGATGAAATCCCCCAGCTCTGGAACGTACTGAAGGGTGAGATGAGCCTAGTCGGGCCGAGGCCGCTCCTCCAGCAATATCTGGATCGCTACACGCCAGAGCAAACTCGCCGCCACGAAGTCAAGCCAGGAATTACTGGTTGGGCTCAGGTCAGCGGAAGAAACGCTCTCGATTGGGGAGAAAGATTTCGCCTAGACATCTGGTACGTCGAGCATTGGAGCCTAAGACTCGACGCGAAAATTATTTGGAAGACGGTGCGAAATCTGCTGAAGCGGGAGGGCATTTCACAGCGTGGCCACGCGACGATGCCAGAGTTTATGGGAAATGATCAATTAGAGTCATGAGTACGCGCAGATTATTCGTTTACGGTGCCGGTGGACACGGAAAAGTTGTCGGGGACATCTTGCTGGCTTGCAAGAACCCGGATTTCGTCGGCTTTATAGATGACCGAGCCGACCTCCGGGACACTCGAGTTTTGGGGCTACCCGTTTTAGGCGATGGGGAGTGGCTCCAGCACGAAGCCCGAATGACGCAGGTCGCAGTCGCTCTGGGTGTTGGGGATAATTTCTTACGTAAGAGGCTGGCCGAGAAATGTATCTCGTGGGGCGTGGAATTAGTTACGGTCGTACATCCGACTGCATCGGTTTCCGGCTCGGCTCGACTAGGCCGTGGAACTGTGGTGATGGCCCAAGCCGCCATAAACGCGGATGTGAAAATCGGGGAGGGGGCAATCGTGAATACGTCGGCTGTAGTCGAACACGACGTTGATATCGGTAATTTCGCAAACGTCTCACCGAAGGCCGTTATGGCCGGTGCATCCCGCCTCGGAATGCTCTCACACCTCGCAATAGGGGCGTCGACAATCCCCTGTGTAAGTATCGGAACTATGACAATCGTTGGTGCCGGTTCAGTGGTCGTACGCGATATCCCGGATGGCGTCGTCGCCTTCGGTGTGCCCGCCCGAGTACGTGGAACGCTAAGAATCCTACCGACACTAAGCGCGGCGGTTGCGAGAAAGCATGACAATAAATACTGAAACTTTCTATCAACAACTCGCACTGGAGGATGGGCAACCAATTCGGACGGCTCCATTTCCTACATGGCCGCACTTTGACCCCGACGAAATTGCTACGGCGGCGCGCGTTCTGCAATCGGGAAAGGTCAATTACTGGACCGGCGAAGAGGGCCGGCGGTTCGAGGACGAGTTTGCGGCGCAGGCGGGCTGCAAGTATGGCATCGCCGTGGCCAACGGCACAGTCGCTCTGGAACTCGCGCTTCACGCCCTCGGGATCGGCCCAGGCGACGAAGTGATCGTGCCGAGCAGGACCTTTATTGCCTCGGCGAGTTCGGTGGTCATGCGCGGCGCGAAACCGGTCCTCGCCGATGTCGATCCGAACAGCCAGAACCTTACAGTTGCAACGATCCGGCCTCTACTGACAACTCGGACCAGAGCCGTCATTGCCGTGCACCTAGCCGGCTGGCCTTGCGATATGGACCTGATCGCAGAATTGGCACACGGGCACGGATTGAAGGTCATCGAGGATTGCGCGCAATGTCACGGCGCCACGTACAAGGGGCGGCCGGTCGGCTCGCTTGGCGATGTAGGTGCCTTTTCCTTCTGCCAGGACAAGATCATGACCACTGGGGGGGAAGGCGGCATGGTAACGACCAATGAGAAAGCCGTCTGGGAGCGGGCCTGGAGCTATAAGGATCACGGTAAGAGCTACGAGGCTGTTTACAATCGCCAGCACCCGCCGGGCTTTCGCTGGCTCCATGAATCGATTGGGACCAACTGGCGCCTGACGGAATTTCAGTCGGCACTCGGCCGCGTCCTTCTGGGAAAGCTCCCCCGGATGGTAGAAGTCCGACGCAGGAACGCCGCGATTCTGACGCAAGGGTTCACGCAGCATGACGCTCTACGGGTGCCGCAGCCTCCAAGCCACATCGGTCACTCTTACTACAAGTTTTACGCGTTTGTTCGTCCGGAAAAGCTGCGCAAGGGATGGACCAGGGACCGGATTCTCTCGGCGATTGTCGCCGAAGGCATACCTTGCTTCACAGGAAGCTGCAGCGAGATCTATCTCGAAAAAGCTTTCGCCCCGGAACTTCGCCCTAGGGAACGTTTGACGGTGGCCAAGGAACTGGGAGAGACCAGTCTGATGTTTCTCGTTCATCCGACTCTATCGGAAATCGACATGCACGACACTTGCTGGGCTGTCGCCAAGGTGCTGGATGCCGCGGGATCTGACGAACACCGTTGGCAATCTCATCGAGTTGTGAGCCATCTTACGCAGAGCGCGAGAACGGCGGGCGGCTGAGAATTTACTCGCAACATTCCCCTAAAAGCGAACGTAGGATGAGGATTGTTCGGTCGAATTAGGCTCCTTTTGTTAGCAATAACCCCCGGGTCGGCATTGCCAGAAAGGTTAGCTGACCTAGAGTAACGCGCGAATATATGAGAATCGCGAACGTCGTAGGTGCAAGGCCTAACCTCATCAAGATCGCTCCTCTATTGCGAGAAATGGGTAGACACCCGGAAATTCAACCCATACTCATCCACACTGGCCAACACTACGATGCTAGGCTCTCTGGGGTATTTTTTCGAGAAATGGAGATTCCCGCACCAGATGTAAATCTTGATGTGGGCTCCGGTTCGCACGCTTGGCAAACGGGGGAGATCTTAAAGCGGATTGAGCCCATTTTCGAAGAGCGGCAACCAGATCTAGTTCTAGTTGTCGGCGACGTGAATTCTACCATCGCAGCTTCGCTAGCGGCAGCGAAGCTGGGCATTCGCATTGCTCACGTCGAAGCGGGGCTCCGGAGTTTCGACCGCTCGATGCCAGAGGAGATTAACCGAGTACTTACCGATGCTTTGGCTGATCTCTTGTTCGCTACCGAAAAAGCCGCAGTGGAGAATCTGTTAGGTGAAGGTCGCAAACAGGAATGCATCTATCTGGTGGGAAATGTGATGATTGACGCATTAAAGCAACTGCTTGCAACGGCGGAGCGGTCGAAGATATGCAATGAATTGGGTCTGGTTGACCGTGAAGGCTTTCGCCAATTCGCAGTGTTGACTCTGCACAGGCCCTCCAACGTTGATTCGGCCGAAACGCTAGAGAAACTTCTCAAAGCCATCGAGGAGGTCGCGGAGCAGGTGCCAGTGATTTTCCCAGTTCATCCTCGCACCGAAAACAAGCTGCATGCCCTCAGCGGGCGAAATCATACGAAGCTTCGTATGATCCCTCCTCTGGGATACGTAGATTTCCTTTGCCTGATCCGCCATTCACGCCTAGTCTTGACGGATTCTGGCGGCATACAAGAAGAAACCACCGCTTTAGGGGTACCCTGCCTCACGCTACGGAACAACACAGAACGTCCAGTTACCGTCACCATGGGCACGAATAGGATCATCGGCCAAGATCCAGCAAGAATTGTAGCTGCTGCGCGTGAGGCACTGGCGAACGAACCAACCCAAGCTGAGTTGCCGCCGTTCTGGGATGGGCATGCGGCCGAGCGCATAATCGAGATTCTGATCCGCGACCACCTTAGTCTCCGAGGAGTAAATTCACCTGTCGGATCTGGTACAAACGGAGGAGCAACGGCCAAGGTATCTCTAAATGCCCGGGGAGCACTCGTAGCACTAGAGAAAGACGTGTGATAATAGCTCCGTTTCAGAATCCAGAGAATTGGGCTGAAAGCGATGGCCGTGTCACCCGCCTTGGCGCCAGACGAACCGAAGTAGGGGGGTCGAATTCACGCAACCTGCCCCAGATTTCTGGTCACTCGGTGTGCCTCCGATAAGAGTCTAGCAAGCACAGTCCCTTTTAGGCGCAAGGTATTAGTATTAGTTGAAAAAATAGAAACGAAATACGAAACATGCTTTTTTTTACGCTGATACTGACATGTCTCGCTCAGCCCGTGCCATCCATCGGCCAAGATTCAAAGAGCCAATTTTCTGGTGAAACTTTACTGAAATTGGAACCAGGTGATTTCAACAGAAAAATCTATTTCAAGCACAAGCTCGAATTCTCCCTAGATATGGGCTGGCTTCCCAACAACATCCCTTTCATATTCGATCCTTTTATGGGCGAGAAGTGGGCACGAGTTCCAATGGATTACACACTGGTACCGATAATTCCTTCTCTACGATGGCATTGGGGGAATGTGGCGGGTCCTTCCTTTATACGCGGTAACACGGATCTTACATTCAGTCTCTCGTACACTGACATTCCACGCGGGCCTGAGCATCTCTATGTGACATTCATGTTTGGTGTACGACGTAATTTTGTCCAGCCTAACTGGAGAGTTGTACCGTATGCGGAGGCACGCGGCGGGGTTGGGTATACAGACGCCAAGGGACCGTACGGCGTGCTATATGCTCAAGGACAGGACCTCACGTTTAATTTCATACTCGGCGGCGGAGTGCGTTACAACTTCAGCCCTCGATATAGCATTTCGAGCGGTATCGCCTACATGCACGTGTCAAATGCTTATTTGTCGCAACCGAAAGTCTACGATTATGGAATAAACGTCTTCGGGCCCACTTTTGGGATTACTGTTGGATTGGGCAAGCTTCAATGACCCATTCGTAGTCCGCCGAGAGCGCCAGTATTGACGTCTAACACGTACAGCTGCAGCCCCCGCGCTGATCACCCCCGCAGCATTTGATTTGGCCAGTATCTCCTACAACTTGTAAGATCCAGCATATGAAGTGTCGATCTGCACTGCTGCAACTGCTGATCCTCCTGGCGGCTGTGGCTTGGTCATACGCAGCGGAATTGGATCAGCGCGCCCTGGTGGCCTGGCAGAATTACATTGCGGGCGTCACAGTGCGCATGGAAGAGCGCCTGAATGGCAAGTCACCATTTCTCTGGGCAGACGAAGATCCCATGCGGAGGCAGCAGCTAGACGCCAACCAAATCGTCATTTCACCCTTAGGTAACAGCCATCCTCTGTCGGTACCGCACGGACTGATACACCACTGGATCGGAGCAGTGTTCATTCCAGGCGCGACGATCGAGGATCTCGCTGCAGTCGTAAATGATTACGGCGGGTACAGCGAAATCTATCGGCCCACGCTTGTCAAAGCAGAATTGCTCGATTCGACGAGTGATGAGCAGAAGTTTTCGATCCTGTGGGTCCAGAGAGTGCTTCTTGTGACCGCGGCGTTCTATACCGAGTTGGACTCCAAGTATTTCGAGCTAAATAGCCGGCAAGGATACATGACCCTCTTCGCCACTCGTGTGCAGCAGATCGAGCATTACGGGGAAAAGAAAGAACAGAGGTTAGCGCCGGACGAGGGAAGTGGTTATCTATGGCGCTTAGTGAGCTTTGCCAGGTTCGAAGAACGTGATGGTGGATTATACCTCGAACTGGAGGTCATGGGGCTAAGTAAGGATTTTCCTGGATCACTTCGGTTATTGCTCAAGCCGGTGATCGATCATGTGCCAAGGCAGGCACTCGCCACGAAGCTCGACCAAACTCGCCAAGCCATAGGATCTCAGGCTGCCACAAGGGCCAGCAGTGCGTTACTTCCTACTGCTCGTTAAGGAGGTAGGTCTTGAGCTCGGAAGAGGGGACAAGAGAAGGGCGGCGTAGCCCTCGCATAATAGCTCGCATCCCTCTAGGTATCCGGCCGATCCAGTACCTTTCGACGGCGATCACTGCAGTGGTAAATCTCCACGGTGCTTTAATTCTTTCTCCCGTGCTTTGGCCTCCGGGAACGATCCTTGAAATCACAAACGAGAAAACCAAGTTGTCTGCACGGGGACGGGTTGTTTGGAGTGGAACTAAGGATGATTCGGGTTCATACAAACTAGGTATCGAATTCGAAACGCCAGCGTCAGGTTTTTGGGGTAATGATTATCCTGAAGATCGTTCAAATCCAGCGCGGAAATAGCTGAAAAACAATCGGCGACGAACGCATTAGAGACTCTGGCCCAACCGCTGGAATGGGTTTCAAACGCATGCGCCTGCACTTATCGCGAATTCATCGATACCCGCAATGCCGTAAGGATTCCATTGCCTCCCGAAGAAATACCGACCGGCCAGTGCCCTGAGTGCGGCCATTCATTGCATGGGTCTCTTGCCGGAGTGCCCAAGCCGAAAGCTGGTGAACCATCTGTGTGCGTTCACTGTGGTGCGCTGACGATCTTCACCGATAAATTAGAAGTACGTCTGTTGGATTGGTCCGAATGGCGCTTGCTCACTCACGCAAAAAAAGGATTTAGTGACAACACGGGCAGTCATACTGGCACGTATCCGGGCTGCGAAGGTAGAAGCATTACCTGACAAGATGGCTCGGTCCCTACTCTCCCTGCCTCAACCTACGTGAATGGGCCGCAGCCTCGACTGCGGATCCGAGCGGCCTGGGGCGGATACGGGAGGTCGTTTTGGGCAAGGGGCAGGAGGACCCAAACGCAATTACGCGACAGACTACACTGATCCGCTGATGCAACTTTTGATCTTTATCTCTTCTTGGCTTCGCTGACATCTCGGCTCGACGTCTTTTCTTTTTGCCCCTGGGTCGTCGCCCCACCGATAATTGTGCGAGTCAGATTCGGGTCGCCGATTCGTAAGTGGAAGCCGCTCGTCCCGGCGAGCGTCATCAATTCGGCTAGACGCAAGATGCGATCGGCCGCATCTTCAGGGCTCAGCCCTCGTGAGTGGATATTAGAGACTAGATTTCGATTCGCATCAGTATGGGCAGAGTTTGGGCGATAGGCCATGTATGCGGAGAGGCTATCGGCTGCTGCAAGTCCCGGGCGTTCGCCAATCAAGAGCACGACAACTCTAGGCGTAAGCAACTCGCCGATTTCATTCAGTATCGCAACGCGGCAGTACCGAACAATGAGCGTTTGTCCGACAGTCCATCCACGCTCAATCGCGGACTGATAAAGAAGAGGTATCAGTCGAGGAACTTGCGCCGCCACTGCTGCAACCGAGAGACCATCGCCGATAGCAATTTGAATGTCGTTGCCCTTCGAGCACCGACCTAGAATTTCAAGACGCGCCGAATCTGTGAAATGTCGCCCCAGGTCCGGCCGCAGCAGGTATTCTTGTTTATTGGCGGCTCGTGTCGAAACCTCGAATAACTTCCACTGGTCCAGAAGCTTCTCAGTAAAAATCGCTCGAGTGTCCAACTCGGCCCAGACCGCATCCCGTGCCGCAGCATGGGCCTCGCGCAGTTCGAGTTGTGTACTGGTGGGATAAGCTGATCCTGCGCGGCCAACCAGAAGCCGAGCGGGTGTTCTGGCACGAATCCGCTGCACGATTTCAGGCCAGCTTGCGGCAGCAAGCGCGTGATCCTTCTCTCCAGCCATCACGCAATTCCTTGTAGTGACGATTCAAATCCACGCAAAAGCTTTTGTCTCGCGGAGAAGTTCAACTGTACGGGTTGGCTATCGCGGTAGATTCCTGTTTCGCGTAGCCACTCCAGGAACTCAGGTGCGGGCTGCAGATTGAATATTCTGCGAACCGCCAATGCGTCATGATAGCTGGTCGATTGATAATTCAGCATCACGTCGTCGGAACAGGGAACTCCCATGAAGTAGTTGCATCCGGCGGCCGAAAGCAGCATGAGAAGATTGTCGGCGGAGTTCTGGTCTGCGGCTGCATGGTTGGTGTAGCAAACGTCACAACCCATGGGAAGTCCCAGCAACTTACCCATGAAATGATCTTCAAGGCCTGCTCGAACGATCTGTCGCTCGTCATAGAGGTATTCCGGTCCGATAAAGCCGACGACGCTGTTTACTAGGAAAGGATCGAACGCCCGCGCTAATCCATAAGCTCGGGCTTCCAAGGTCAGTTGGTCTACACCATGATGGGCGTCAGCGGAAAGCGCGCTGCCTTGGCCAGTTTCGAAGTACATCACGTTTTCGCCCTTCCACAGCACATCACGCTGGCGGTGATGTTCAAGAACACGTTCCCGACCTTCCACCAGCATCGAAAGCGTGATGCCAAAGCTTCGATTGGCGCCTTCAGTTCCGGCAACAGATTGAAATAACAAATCAACCGGTGTGCCTCTCTCGAGAGCTGCCAGCTGTGTCGTTACATGCGCTAGGCAGCACGTCTGGGTTGGAACGTGATAAGCACCAACTAGGCGTTCGAGAGCGCGCAGAATCGAGGAGACGACTTCAACGGAATCCGCCGCCGGGTTGACTCCGATTACCGCATCACCGCAGCCGTAGAGCAAGCCCTCGAACGTAGCCAGCAGAATGCCTCCA
>WNGR01001184.1_pt1 | contig 29284 bp, 42 predicted proteins | sample 5407581 | NCBI WGS metagenome assembly WNGR01 (sample SAMN13153383, study PRJNA577476) | soil metagenome | isolation source: 80 cm soil or saprolite under Garry oak tree replicate 2 | place: USA:California | collected 2016-06-15
TATACGAACAGAGAAAGGGAGAGAGCCCTTAGATCTCACAAGGTAGAAGAGGAATGCTAGTGGTGATTCAAGAAGACCAAGCTGGGGTGCTTGGTCTTCAACTACTCCTATAAGTACTACACAAAGAGGGCTTTAAAGCACCTCTCGAACCGTAAACCCTACTATCGCTCTCCTAGGATCGAGTCATACTATCTTACATGTGATATCCAGGCTGACTGATGCTCCTGTCCATGACTAATTACCGCTTACCCTTGTAGTCATAACCATAAGGTAAGTGTCTTGGTGCGAACGTAACAGTCCAATTGTAGATTTCCGGCATCGAGAAATTTTCCTAGAGGGTGGTTCAGCACCTCTCTTGTCAAATGTAGAGAAATGAGACTGACCACCGTCGACAATGGAACACTGACTATCAATCACAAAGGAAGGAATAGGTACCTGAGAGTGCATTGCTGCTAGCTGGCATGACCACTCCTCTCTTCTGGCAGTGTGAAGTTCCTCAGTTGCAAGAGTGATTTCTTCAATCAACTTTTGTTGTATGTGTGACTGAGGGCCCTTTGTTATCCTGAGGGGTCCCCTCAATGCAGAAATGGAATTTTGTAGCCAACCCTTGTACTCGATCACGGATTGATTAATTATTGCGTCCGGGCATAGCACCAAGTCTTCTGCTGATACCTGCCTCATCAATATACTGCCAGTCAGCGTAGAAGCGAAGACCAAACCCCTAGAGGGTAATGTATGGTAGGCCATTCGCCTGCGAGAGAGCTCTGACTGTATTTCCTGGATTTGGTCTTGGTTGACCATATAAAGTCGGCAGGTTGTGAGCCACAGCATTGGCAAAAATAGATGAGTCGCACCTTCTGGTGAGAGCTGAGCTGTGTCTGATTTCTGTTCGGATTTGGGAATAGGAGAATGGCCCTGCGAATGGGAGCCCACTTGAATTGACACATCATCTTCGGCTGTGGCAACGCCATAAGACTGCTTAATTCTTGCCAAATGGCGATGCTTGAGGAGCTTGTTTCTCCCAAGAATATGGCCCTGAATCGAGAGACCCGTAGCGGGGTCCATCACCTTGTGTCCATGACATTTTTCACAGGAACAGATATTCTTGGACATGGGTCAGAATCCGTGAACACTGGGACCGTAAACTTGGATTGGGCCAGGTCTGAGCGCTGGGCAGGTGATGTGACGGAGACCCCAATGTCTAACTTGCCACCATCACGCGCGATCACTAGGTCACTTGTCACTAGTCACTGCACTATCTGTCACTCCCATTTCTTTTGTGTGTTGATTTCAACCCATGTGGTATCAGGAGTTTGAGTGGCACGTTTGTAGGCTTGCAGATCCTCGCATGGCCTAATGACCAAATGCTCCACTAAACACATATCTACTATACTATAGCTCACAAAAGACCCCATTATGCTGACTTTGGGGTGCAGTAGTATCGACGGATTGGTGGAGAGGGCGGGTCCAAAGGGCCCTCCCACGATTCTAGTAATATGAAAAGGTGAACTAATAGGGATGTAATTTTGTGTACACAATGATCTGCATATTTGTTACAGTGCATAAAATAACCATGAACGAGTCCGCTTACCATCAAAAAACTCTAGGCAGGACACGCGGCATGTAGCCTGTGTTAATGAGCACCGCCCTGCTCATCATTGTGGTTGGGGCGCCCACATGGCTTTCGGCTCATGTTGGGGGGGGGGGGCGCTCCCAGCGGTCTTGGTCTGGTTAGGGTTGCATGCAGCTTGCAGCTCGTACTGAGCTTGAAGCGTAAAAAAGTCATGGTTGTCGGGGAGCGAGCTGGACTGCAGCTTGATAGCGACAGCAGACGCAACATTGGCTGTAAGTGCACTGGTCAAAGGTCAGAAATATAAACGCATTTGCGATCACACGCACGAATACCTTTAAGTGTGGGGCGAGCAGTTTCGGCTGTGCATTCTCCGCCCATTGGGCCTGTCGATGCCACTGTTGAGGCTGCTACTCCCGAAGTAGCCCTCGTCACTCAGTTTCCACAGCGGATCTCTGACCTCCGTCACAGGGTCGCTTTAATGCAACTCCCAAGTCTACATCATACCTGTGCATGTCATCAATAGCTCTAGATCTCCAAGCACATGCAGAAAATAATGACTCACCAAGCCAAGCGACAACTAGATCCTCCATGGGACTTCGGGGTACTCGGACAGCGCAACATCTGAATTCCCGCTTGCAAGGTGTGCGATGGACATGCCGCCTTTTGGTTCTTCATGTCAGCGATGATAAATACAGTTGGATATGCGGTATTAGCAAGTTGCAGAGCAGGCCATACAGAGATGGAGCCGCCTGATGTGATGCACTCTGGTGCGGGTGTGCGTAGTGGTACGGGGATGGGTGTATGGCCGGTGGCATGGATCTTTGGCAGAGAAAGTGTGGGTGAGTGTCGAGAGAGAGAGAAGTAACGAAGTATGTACCATCGGAGTCTATGTGCCAAGGCTGGGGCCGTAGCATGCGGAGGGGGTAAGGGTTGCAAAGGAGAAGGAAGCATGTCTGGCAGTGCGCCGCTTTCTGGGTGGTAGTTGGTGTCGAGGGGCGCGCATTGTAGGTAGCTACGGACACCACCCAGAGGTGACCAATTCGCCACAACGGGGGTGGGCGTGCATTTGTGTGACGTTAGATGGAGAGAGTTAAGGCACAGTTTGAGTAGGCAGTGGTCATCAGGGAGAAAGCCCAAACCGGCAGCCGCAGCTGCAGTCTGGAACACATAATTGACGATACATGGCTGGTGCAAAAAGAAGTCATTAATGACCCGTGAATTTGGGCTTGCCTCGAGGTTAGGAGGCGACAATGAGTACATTCGTTTTGAGGCTCACATAGAGCCTTTTAACTAACCAGCACTTCAGCAGCAGCTGCACCCGTTTCTTCGGTGTGACCTGCAAAAAAAAAGGGGGGTCGGCCATGGAACCCACTACGCTTATTCAGGAGAAACAAGACAAAAAAGATATGGAAGGAGGACACGCACGGGGGACCTCATGCAAAGCTGTTGGCAGTTGGTCCCGCCGATGACGGGTGGTACCATGACGTAGGTAGGGCTCCCACATGGCACGTCGTATGTATAGTAGACCATGGGACTATAGAGAGAGCGTTCGTGAGCGGCGCAGCGCCAGGTGCTGGTAGGGGACTAGCTGGAGCACTGGGATAGGGGTGGGGGCTGGTTCATCGCATAGGAGCATGTATGCAAGTGCACGGGGTGCGGGGCTGGGGCCGAGTGCAAGTGGACGGCCTGTTGCCACAAGCCGATCTGCGAGTATGAGCGCACCCAGGGGGCTCCTAGTAGTGCTGGCGTGTGTGCGAGTGAATGCGGGAGAGCCACTTGGTACCAGTTAGTAGAGACGAAGCAGCAAGGGACTGTATTAATTTGTCTCAGATTGGAATTACTCCCATACATTCTTGAGCTTAAAGCTGAAAGCGGAGGCTACTTCTGAATACATATTATGTCCTTGGCCTCATAGGTCTCAGTCTCGGGGCCAAATTTCGAACACGGATCACAAACCAAGGACAAAAGGTGTTTCTTGCAATCAGTGGCTGCTGGAAAAGAGGCTTGACTACCAAGTACGGCGTCAGTACCTTCCTTCTCGCTGTCTGCCACATCATCGGTCCAAGGATTGGTATCCTCTACATCACCGTCCCCACTGTCACTGGCATCCACACCATCACCTATGTTGCTGTCTCCGTCGTTTATGTCGGGCGTCTCAGTATCACTATCCTTATTGCTGGCATCGGCATTGCTGTCGTCAGCATCGCTATCTCCTATGTCGCAGTCTCTGCAAAAGATTTCACTTGAAAGAAAAAGTCCATGAATTCCGGTTATCAGACTGTCCACATTTTAGTTGTCGACTGTCTGACCGTGGAACGTTCAGAATGTCCGAAGTATGTCCGACAGTCTGACAGTGGGGTTGTCTTCTCCCACGTAGGGTTACATTTTTTTGGATTAAGTCGACGCTTCATTGTCTTTTCCTTGTGCTGACTTCTGAGTGGTGCTGCCGCGATCTGTAGAATATACAATACTTCAGAATATTTTTCTCCAAAAGAAACATCGTACTTGTCCGCTGTTCGCCTATCGCTGCCCGTGTGCTTTCTGCGACACTGGATGATTGGCTCTGCAGTTTTGGCTTAGACGTGTATTGTACAGGGGTTGCCGCTGCTTACCCAGCCACGGTACGTTTTCTGAACCCGGTACGAGAGGTGTAATGGGGGCACCTTCACCGTACAGGGCACTGGCAGGTGCTTGTTCAGTGGGAGCAGGTGAAGGCATACCGGTACTCGCCAAGAGATGCTATTGTAGTCAACTGGAGGGTGGTGCAAACTGTGAAACTCAAAAAAAGAAAAACTCAATTGCCCAGGAGAAGAAGAAAGTGCACAGTAGTCTGCAACAGATCGGAATATACATCGCTTAGTGCCATAATCATCGTCGCCAGCCTGAGGATAGAAGGGGGGTGAGCAAGGCGAATCAAGCAGCGGTGCGCCGGTGCCAAGGTCGACTCTGGTTTCGTTGCTCTCCAAGTCCCCCACTCACTGCCTGTGCAACCACAAAGATAGAGAGAGCAATAAACTCACCCACAGATGCAACCTGACGGCAAGCACATGGAATGCACAACCCATTGCCAAAGTTGAACAGCGACCATTCCCACAGAAGTAACCAGACAGCAAGACTGGCTGCTTGTGAGGGGCAGTGTGTGGATAGAGGGAATGGCCATGTGCTGAATGGCTTGAAGAGTACCATATCGAAACTGGAGGTCGAAAGCAGAGGACCAAAACCAGAAACCGACCACTGGCGAGACAGAGAAAAGGTTAGCTATCACAGACATACAAAGCATGACCCCCTCACCACTCCTTCGCTCAAAGTGAGAAAGACATAAGACGTGACAAGAGTAGTTACGCTGTCTGAAGTAAAGAACCGAAGCAAAGAACAGTGCGGTGCTATTGGTGTGGAGCCATGCCTGGCTCAACTGCACCAGTGGTCATGACACAGACAGACAGGAGATTCCCAAGCGTTGAAAAATCCCAGCGAAAGAAGTGATGAAGGAAAAAGGGTGACGGCAGTTGCCCATAACTGCCAGGTCGTATAACTCCATTCCCGTCCCAGGGAGCCATGTGCTGTGCTTACTGTAGTCACGGGGACGTTACCCGTTAAAGCGACACGGACACCGGAAAGTACAGTAAGACCGAATGCCATTTGTCAAAAACAAGCAAAATTAAAAAATGCATCGTAGATTAAAAAATCTCAATACTGTAAATAAAGCAAGCTTATACTGTAGATAAATTAGACATCGCCCCGCACCCTCGCACATAGTACTGGAAACCCGGCGTCAAGGGTGACCAGTGACCCGGTGACGTCAAGAACACTAACACGAGGTCGGTCAACAAAATAGAACCCAAGTCTATTTGGGAAGGTTTCAGGAGCACGCATGTAATACAAAAGTCAAATAACATGAGGCAAAGAAGCGACTTTGGACTGCTAATTATAAGTAGTTGGCTTGGCAGCGCAATATCACAAAGGCAAGATGTTGACTAGAATGATTGTCCGATGTCAGACAGTTGTGGGGGACAGTGGCAGGGGCGGCGATGCTTGATGTCTCTTGTGCGCACTTAGCCTGAAATTTGTCCTCACAGCTCCTTGAATGGTGCCTACATTGAAGAGAACAATTAGCAAGATGAACCATCATCGATGGAATAACGAACTAACAGAGGCGTGCACATGCTCAAAGGCAGAATGTCATGTTTCCCCTGTATAATGAGGTCGGCTATCATGTTATCGAACAGCCAAGGTGGTCACAGTGGCGACGCGAGTTCGGAAAGACAGGCCCGTCGTGGTTTGCCAACGTGAAGTCATGTGGGTGGAGTGGCGACAGCGAGCGCGGGGCTAGCCAGCTGAGCACAGGCCCAGGTGGTCATGTTGTGAGGCGAAGCCAATAGCCTGGGCAGGGGTAGCAGCGGCAATAACTCAGCTGGTATATCAAGAGGCCTCAAAGAGAGCACCTTAGAGAGCATAGCCGATAAGAGCAGCAATGTGACTGAAGGCAAGGGCGAGGGCAGTGGCAGGCAGAGGTAGCGGCCACGGCAAGCAGAGGCAGTACCAGTGGTTGTGCAGAGGTGACAGCAGGACAGATGGTACAACAAGATGGCGAAGGAATCCATTGTCAGTGGTGTGGCGGCGAGGGGAAACGTATTGGCAAATGGCGGGGATGTACTGCGGTGAGATCAGGGAGTATATTGAGCTGTCCTCAAGGCAAAGCCCAACACAGTGGTACCCCACTAACAAAGGTGGGCGCAGCAACAGCGGCAGCTGGTGGCAGTCCTCATGTGCATTGGGTGCATCAGTTTGCTACATCTACTCCACATTGTCCTTTCATTGCAGTACTTAACTATCAACCTAAGTCACGATCTCACCAAGGGTCTCATGGAATTTTGTACTGAAGCAAGGCCAGTCACATATGAGAACTTTCTTTTTTTTGGAGTCAGTGTGTTCACCAGTATGATGACAAAGAGTTCATAATATCGATATGCGCATCAATATTTCTTCAAAGGTATTAGCACACTGAAACTAAAAAATCAGATGGTAGACTATTTACTGAACAAAAGATTAATCCCAGGCTTCTTCCTTAGCTATTAGACGATAATGGCAGCAGTAACCTATTCACTCTCAGGGAGCAAGTAATCAACACGCCCATTAAACATATCCACCAGAGCTTGAAGGTTGTGCAAGCAGTCATTTAATTGATCATTTGTGGCCCTTAGCACTCCAATCAGAGAATGCAGTTCTCCGATTTCCTGAAGGGTGGTGCAAAGGTCCTCCTTCACCTTGCTAAGTTCACTCGTTGCTTCATTGGCTGCAGTGATCTCCATTCCGGGGTTGTCAAACTACAATATTATCAGTTAGACTCTGGAACAATAACACAGAATATCACTCGCTTCGTGGCTCGGTCCACTTTGTGCACTAGTACTGGGCATAGCATCCGTATTCAGCCACTTGGCAAGGCAATCGTCCTGGGCTCCCGAACCACTAAGCTTCCTTTTCTTTGGAGTTGATCAGCAAGGAACCTCATCGCATCAAATATAAGACACACCCTCCCACCCATACGAAGAGGTCTGGGGGATGAGCTACGAGTGGCACAAGCTGAGGGGAAATGCCTAAATACTAAGGTGGCAACAGGTGGCGAGTCGCTTGTCTTGTCCATTGAAACCTCAACAAATGATTAGTCTTTGCAAACGAACAGGAATCATACACTCACTTGGTCCTGTGACATGTGCCGGAACATAGATCAAACAACTGGCTGCACTGTGGACAAAAATGGACTGGACGGCCAGAGACGAGCAGAGTGTGGATAGGGGAGTTCTAGGGAAAGGTCAAGAGTGGCAAGGCCACTTAAATACATTACGGTGCTTTGTGTATGTTGTGATTGTTCAAAGGAATAAGGTCTCTGCATGCGTCACAGCAGGTGGCGGGTGGTAAATTTCATCACATTTGGAGTTATTTGGATTACAAAGAAGGTTGGGGGTGCACCCTTGCCGAGCATGGGCTCGACGATGATGGCAGCCATATCCGACGGTGTGCTCTGCTGAAGGAGTAGCAGCTCCAGCTGGTACAGAGACACACGAGCTTGGCGTCGTCCACGCCCGATGCAGAGTTGAAGTGGTGCCAGGACAGGAACGGTATCGTCACCAGCCTGGCTGTGATATCACAGGTGCAGCCCGCATCAGACAGGGTTGGCATGTCAAACAAGGCGAGAGGGTATGTGTGGGGGGAACGGAGGGGGAGAGAGGGACGCACCACGAGATGGGAGGATCCACCCGAAAGAGGCTGTGAGAAGGTGGTTCAGCGGGGGTGTGTTATTGTAAGCAAAGGGTAAAACGGCGAATGCAGCTGGGTGGTTGAGTAAGTTATGCCAAGGACGGAATCGGGCGTACCCATACCTTCCATGTCTTGAGTTCAGATCTGATGTGTGGTATGGTGGTCATAGGGAAGTTGAGTGTATAGCTCAAGTTTTTCAATGGGCCTAATAGGTCACGATGGTAAGAGACGAAATTGTGAGAGGAAGAGAGGAGCTGCATCGGTATCACGTCTTTTCCACAATGTGTGGTCCTTCTTGTGCACCTCCACTACCCCCTAGTCCCAGGACGCCTCACTCATCGTCTCCGCCATGGTGCCACGGTTGGCCATGTGGAATCCTGATTTGGCCACCTCGTTGACGACAAGGCTGCTGTGTGTGTATGTGTTCAGCAGCCCGAGTCTATGGTACCGACAATAATGTGAAAACGTACATGGCGTATGCAGTCATCGCGGTGAAGCCCGCAATCGCGTGCATTGGGTGGCGCTTCAGGCACAAGAATATCGAGCGCAGGCGCTTGTTGGTGCGGAAGAACACGTCGTGCAGGAGAGCGTTCAGGTCGAAGGATGGGTTGTGTACCACAAATGTGAGACTCCAGCATGCCAGCGTGCCGGGACATCAGCTGAGAGGGAGAGGAGAGCAGGGGAGACTCGGAGAGGACTCTAGAGAGGGTGAGTCATCCAAGACGTATGAGAACTGGACGACGCTCGGCGGGTGACGGAGGGGAGGAATGCGGCGTGCTTCACACTCAGTACTCAGGCTTCAAGCTCAAGGGCTACAGGAACTGCGGATAGCCGCATTTGAGTGTGTGTGAGCATTGGCATCTGTTCGGCCAAACCCAGTCAGAAGCCAAACTGGATACCCCTGCACCCCGTGGATCTGGATCTCGGTGGTGGATGTCAACATGTCCACTTTCGAACAGTGGGAACCTAATGTTAAACATAGTAAGATGAATACAGTGCACTGCATGCATCTACTGTAAGTAACTGTGGGATGGTGGGATATTCTGGTTGTCGGACAGTGGGATTTCCTTTGTCCGACTGTCCGACTGTGGGTCTTTCCAAATGTCTGACTGTCCGACACCAACTGTGGGACTTTCTATTACAGTAGTGCAGACCTTTGTGCACTGCAGCCTTTGCTTTGGTGGTACGCGGTGGCACGCTCAGGTTACCCAATACTCTGCATTGGATATTCAAATCATTACTGTAATATCAAAATACAAATATCCTCTCTACCCAATATCCTGTCGATCTCCCGGAACTGTGCGTCCATAAACATGGACAGTGCACAACGATGTAGTATCAGCTCCCCAATTACTTCGAATGTCAAAGACGATAACACCAAAGTCAATACCCCATGACAGAGCACTGTTAGAGACAGGGAACGCTTGGTGCAGAGACTGGGCGGTTATGTCAAAGTCAATCTCGGCCAACGGTAAAAATATGCCTTCCTTTGATATCGGGGATGGTGGCACCTTTGCAAGGGTGGAAGTAAACACACGTCTCGACCAGGAAAAGGTCTTCATGTTCGCTTCCCCGTCCACCAGGCCCCAGACTATGACTTGGTGAGGAGCGCAAGAAAGAGAGGTGGTTGAATTAGAAGGCCAGTGATGTATTACAACGTGAGTTGGCATAACATTCGGCTCGTCAAATGCAACGCTGAACGTCCCGGAATTGCCACGAAATGACCAACACACTCCAGTGGTGTCGGTCAAAACTGCGGATGGAGGCACTGAATCGATACCTAACGTTGTCAGTCTTGGAGAAACTATGCCACCCATGTTCAAGGAGGCAAAGTCACGACCAAATGGAATGAGACGTGAGAAGGCAGTCTGATGCCAATCACACTGCCGGCCAGACTGGAGTATAAGCTGGCTGACTTTCGAGGGAAATATACAAGCTAGATGTTGCTCCAAAGAGTGGACAATATTTGAATGACAGTGGTTGACCAGAAGAAAGCAGAGAAAGAAGGCAACTGTGGAAAGCCAGGTTGGCGGGTGCTGTAGGGGCAAAGTTATGGGGATGTCGAATTGACACAATGGGTACAGAGAACTCACACGCATGAAAAGGTGGATCAGATTCATTCTGTCCTTTTTCCGGCCATGGATAGCAAGGTTGACCGTCTTGGTTCCCCTGGATAGGTGATAAGAGGCCACATCTGCAGGAGAAGTGGTCTCCTGGTTGTGACTTGACTCATTGAGATTAGAGCACGCTAACAGGAAATTAGACAACCAATATGATCAACTTGAAAGTTAACGCACTAGGACTCCTGGTGCTGAATGATATGGCATTGGGTTTGCCAATGCGGAACTGAGAGGCAGTGAGTGAAATGGTGGATGTTTTTCGGAAGCGGGTCATGGGAGTAAAAGTGCCCATACGAAGTGGTGGATAGCAGGAGAGCGAGTGCCAAAAAGCCCAGGCCGCACATTTGCTATGCTGCCACCAGTGGGTTGCCGAGTCGTTCCCAGGCCAGAATGCCGCAGTGAACATCTGTCAGTTACAGTCGCGGTTCGCCTAAGTTTGCCACAAGGGTACAACGTCTACCACAACAGGATCCCGCGGTTTTTCGCGCGGCTGCCAAAGTGCGAGCGCACAGCGTGGATTACGATGGAGCTTATCCGCCCACTGCCTGGCGTCAGCATGGATCTCACGAGATTTGGCGGTGGGAAGGTGAGTGCGTCTGTGGTGAGTGAGCTCGGCGTGTTTGGGTGGGCGCTGTTTGGGGAGGGATGGGAGGTGAAGGAGGTGCAGGTGGGATGGTTGGTGCAGACTAAGATGGAGGACGTTGACAAAGGCAGCGTCGCAGCGGGATTTGGCAAGTTGGACAGTGTGCTGGTAGACTAAAGGTGAGTTTACATCAGGTCAGTAGTGTTCGATTCCGTCTAACACAAATTGTTGTAGAGCATTTCAAGAAGTTTGCAGAACGTACAGCTGTGTAACTGCAGGATGTCCCTTCTTGGTATGATCTGATATGTGATCTGATATGTAGATATGGGATGATCATTTGTTCCTAGACCAGTCTTATTCGTCGCTTCGACAAGTCCATGATATCTCATCCCTAAGTGACCGACTGGCATCAAAAAATGGGCCATAATGAGAACGTGAGCATTGACGCCCATCGTCAATCAAAATCTATTTTTATCCTTTTGCTTGGGGGAGGGGACAGCATCACGTCCAGAAGACCGCAAGGCGAGTGGATGACGCAGATGATGAGGGATACAAAAGTTTGGAACAGGGGTGGTCATGGTGCATTGGGAGTCATGCGCATGTTCCTCAATTGGTCGGACTGTGCAGGGAGACATAGGAAAATCTGTTTCTAGCACATGTAGGTAACGATAATACTATCAAACTATCTACCATGCAGGTTCTGCCGACCATCGCTGCGATGACGAGCCCAGCCCGGTCTTATGAGTCCAGTATTTCTACGCTGTTTTTCTGACTCTAATTCATACTGGATGACAATGGCGATAAACCCGATGAATATCGATAACACAAGTATGAGTTTTTGATGTAGACGCAAATACTGCCCTGAGATATCTGAACGCGGTGCAGGTGAAAAGGAGCGAGAGGGGGGGCAAGTTTGGAAACATCAGCATCGGAAATGTCACCATCCAATTCCTGGTCTGCTTCCTGATTCAACGCAGTCGTGGTGTCAGCGGCACCATGGCCATGGACAGGAACATCGTTCGAGAGCCAGCCCACTGCATCGATATCTAATACTCCCATTCACGGTCTTGTCAAGTGCGCTTGGACTTGGAGAAAATGCTCACCAGGATGACACAATTGGCAGTGAGATATCTCATTCTTGAGTTCTGTCTCAACTTGAAGGCGAATACGATTTGACTCTTCGAGCGCTTTTTCCAATGATTGGACCTTGAAGTAAAGTTTTTCCAACCGTAACTTGTAGACCTCTTCTGCCTCTGAGTGCGCCTGCTATTTGGGCTGTCATTTATTGTTGGCATTGAGAAGTAGGGGGCCGCACCAATAAAAAATGTTCTTGTGTTAGATTTCTGCTTTGAGGGCCCTGTGGCACTGCTTGAGAAAAAGGCTGACCGCTGAGCGACATTGTTTCCACAACACCTGGACTCCCTAAACAAGCCTGAACCATGGGCAGGAGAATGTCAGACTTACTGCGAATTTTGGGAGGTGACTTGCCACGAGCGGATCTCTTGTCCTTCAGCCATACTAACTCCTGCTCCCGCTGAGTCAGTTCAGTGTGCATGTCCTGCACCTTTCCTTCCTTTTCTGATAGCTTCTTCCTGAGGGTCTCAACTTCTGTTCTGTATACCATTGCTGCAGCCCGCTGCCTTTCAGCCTCGTTCAAATCCCGTTTGCATGTTTCAAGCTGAGAACGGATTTCCTTGACATCAGAGAGCGCTGCCATGCGTCTTTCCTCTTCGCGCAGTAGTTTCTGCAGTGAGTTGTACGGCCATTAGCATGGGTAGGAAACAAATGCCCGGTAAAGAGTTCTACCTTCTCAAGGGCATCACATTTGGACTCATCCTCCGAATATGGCGCCTTGAGACAGTATGTTGAGAATGCGAAGTTAGTATGGCAATATAGAATAAGATTTGTACGTGACGTTGCTCTTACCGTGACAGAGAAAACGTCATCGGCTAAGTCGGAGCACTCTGCTATAAGCCGTAGCCTGAGGTCCTTGACAATTGTCAGGCCTGTAAATCAGTGAGTAAGGCACGATACACTAGAGTATCAGAGGTGGAGGGAAGAAAATCGGCTGACACTGAGAGCAATCATTCCGAGTCATCGCCTCCTCCGCTTCCTCTGTAACAGTTTCTAAGCCAATGTGACAGGTCAGGCGAATGGCATGACGATTAAGTGACAAACCGAACCTATAATATGACGTAAATCACGGACAATTTCGACTTTGTTTTGTTGAGGTGCGTGCGATATACTAGCACTAGAAAGGTCTATGTGAAGGTCCATCCTACTGATAGCACAACCCTAGGACTGGAGATCAAGGTGGCGAGTGTGCGCGAGTGTGCAGAGTATTCAAGTTGTAGCAAGGATAGAGTTGCTAACGGTGACAAGCCTTAGGACGCATCAAAGGACGGAAATAGACAGTGTGATTATGTGAGTGTGCGACGCCTAGCAAAGGTGGCCAGGACTTCAGCCAGGAACCTTGAAGAAGCTAGCCAGGAGCGAATGCAGAAGTGTACTAGTACAAAGTCAGAATAGTGTCGGGAATATCCAAGGGAATATTGTCACAGGTCCCAGAGACAGGGAACAATGGTGAAGACGTTCTGAAATCTACAAATGAAATACATCAATCTATCCTTGAGGCCGAGGCAGAGCCAACACAGTGGTACCGTGGGCACTGGGCACCTATTCAGGTTGTCCTTGATCGAAACGTTACAGTACTGTAAATTCGAACACTTTCTACATTGAATATTGAATCCCAGCTGCAGCGCTCACACGCCCCTTTATTTGACCCCTGGAATACCCGCTGTTTCGACTTCTAGGCCTCGTCGTGCTGAATCTGCAGATTACTTGATATCTCTTACCGTAAGTGCATAGCTTGCGGTGGCACTGCGCCTTCTTGCCTCATGCTTCCGATCCCCCATATGATGATACTCACCTGTAATCTAACCATTGCTGCCTCGTTTTCGTCATTGTCCGTATCGTCTCACTGTCCTGTCTTGTCACCAATCTCTCTCTCGGAGTTGCGGCTACCTCATATCGACCCCGGACACCCTCGCCAATAACCTACCCTTGGAGCCACACCTGAGCATGCCTATCATCGCATCGCCCATTCCTACGTCGATCGCCGATGTTTTTCCTTGCTCATTTCACCGATCTTTGTTCTCGCTCGCTCCACCACCTAGTCAGCTGCTTCTAGCCACCTGCAAGTCGCCATCCGTGCCTGCGCAGACCGTTGTGCCCATCGTTAGACTTGCAGAGGGTTCTATTGTTGTGCATCATCATGTCTCGGTTCCCTTTGTTGACTGTTTTCATATGCTCCGTCCTCGTTTCGTTTAGCTACGTATATTCCCCTACTCATGTCCAGTGCCCAGTTCCCTTTGTCCACCTACTAGCCCTACTCGTCATTCTCTCCATCGCTCTTCCCCCTGTAGCTGCTCCCTCTCCCTACTATACTTTCGATTTACCCTCGCCCCTTGCTTGAGCTTTCCCGCACACTCCCTAAGCCATCACACGAAACCCCCAACTTGCCTCACGGTCTCACTTGCAAACCCATCGGAACTTTGCTGCACGCTCGCCGTTGGGACTAAATTACTCCCCTATCCTCTCACCACTCCTCCATTTCCCTAGTGGAATCCATCTCCATCTTTGAACTCACAACTACTCAGCACTTTACAGCACCCCATACTCCAAGGTAGCATGCCTGCCACATATGCTCAGTGTACGACATCTACAGGGTAACATCTCTCAGCTGACCGACATTATTTACTCCAGTAATAGATTTTGTCCTCACCGAGGTAGTGAAGGAAGGCAGGAAGCAATTCAACCTCATTTGGCTTCGCCAAAAGAGTGAGTGACATATTGTCATACTTGGTTACAAGGATGGGCTCTCACCAATTCTGACAGTTCGCACCCAAGCCAGACGAGTGAAGAGGCGACTAGGCCCTCGACTAAACAAGTTTCTTCTTCGCACACTGGATCATGAGGTAATCTACTTGTTGTGCATTCTGTACACATTCACTGTGGTATCAACTCGAAGGCACAACTGGGATATATACACCTTCAACAAGGCTCTCGTAATCACGATCTCTCAATATACATGTCAGCTGGGGGTCGTCATGCGTAAGTTGACAAGAGTCTCTGAATGTGCTCGCACAGCTACATCATGTTACAGGTACCTAACTCGCTTGACTCCGGTTACAATCGAGGAACAAATGACCTCCACGCCAAGAATGCGAAGTGATGTCGGTGATGTGTCATTCCTGTGGTATACGGTACTGATTCATTGCAACTTTGTAGCTCCTCCAGGAAAACGAGGAGCTGAAAAGCGAGCTCCTGAAAATGGAGATTCGTCTTGCCTGTGCCAACTCTTTTATCGACATCGAGAATGGTGGTGATGCTGGGGTGGTTACAGGATTACCGGCCGCTATCACAGAACGTGTAAGATGTCTTCCACCCCAGTCACTGCAATCCATCTCACTGAGTTGCACTGCAGATACAACGCCTTGTCGTATTATCAAAGAACAGAAAGGATCAGGTACGCTAGTACAAATTTTCCATGGCATATTTCTCAGCGCACATTAGATTCAACAAATGTATGAGGACGAGCAGTACCGACACAATGCGGAGTTGCTCAATGCATATTATGAACAAGACATGCAGGAGAGGGCGGCACGTGATTCTCTCTTTCAAGAATATCGCGACTGGGATGCAGAAGAAAGGGGCATTCAGGACCCAGGGTGTGGTGACAGAGAGGAAGGACAGGCTACCCCTGCAGACTAGTGTAAGGTCCACATGTGCGCTGCATGCGCAACAATGCCAAACCGCTACTGCTTGGCGCATTCATACACCGACAACGATTTGGCTACATCAGCCTTGATACCTGCCCGTGATGGCAATTGCATCCACACGAATTGTGTCTCGTTCATATCTGCCTATTATATCCCACCTGTGTCCATGTCCATTGTAACATACCCTGTAACATCGTCACACTTTCTGCCATTGTCTTGTCTGTGTCCTGTGGTCCGTCCTTCATGTATATAACTCTTGGGTTTTGTGTCTTTTGAACCATCTATCAATCCATCTCCTTGCTGTTCTCGAAAACACTCGTCTGACTCTTGTGTGAATGCCGACTCGTACATTGCACCCACGCCATCTTCATCACGTTCTCACGTACACTCACTGAACCGTCTTCATACTACCGCACTATTCCCGCGTTCCTATCTCATCTCACTTCCCTGTCTGTCTACATCTTCCCATAGGGACGACACTCTCATACTCACACCTCAAACCCTCACTAGAATCGCTGGATATCTTAAGATAGCAAATGTGGTTAGGGAGAACCTTTTGCATTCACTTACAAGCTAGCGTTCCTATATGTAGATGTCAGTCTTAATGTCAGTCTTATTTGAATTCAGTTGTAGATTCCTACTACACAGTGTGGTGACACAAGAGTACTAGAGTACAGTCCGAGGGTTGTACATGGGCGCACCTGTCTGACTTCTCGTCCGCTGTGAAGATATCATGAGTGCACATCTCATCATAAATTCTCATACTACAACTTGTCATTGGACACCCATTCAGGTTATTAAACTTCCTCCTGAAAAACACAACCTGCGACTGTCTATTCTGTTGTACGTCTCAGTGGCTGCCGCCACACATGCCAGTGTCTGGGTCGGCTGTCTACTGGACAGTTTAATCACTCCTGAAGACTGCCCTACAGTCATGTCAGTGCTCCAGGAGTCAGATGCTGCGCCCAAGTCCGCCAGTGCCTTGGTCAACCGCGTGACTGTACAGAGCTTGTTGGTCGGGAGGAAATTGCGCACACCTGGATCAGGTTCTCGAAAGCACACTGAAAGCACCTCCTTGTTTGGGAACTACAAGCTGGGCCGGAGCACCGAAATGACGCATCAGTGATGCTCCGTGAAGGTGGCAATCACTCTCCAACTCCAATGATGACGCCACAAATATCCAGCAAATATCAGTTTCAGCTCGACCTCAAAGGGCGAAGCCTACCTATCACTGTCACAGTTCCTGACATACCTGATACTCCACCGTCAGAAGGGTATTTTGATCCAAACCCCTCCTTGATTGTTGCGGACAAAGAAGCCAGCTTTGAAGACACAAGCGATATTCTCACACAGTGCACACACACCGACTCACTGGATGCTATCCATATCGAAGAAGATCAGCCAAATCTTCTACCTGTGAGTGCTTATCTACTCTTTGCACGTACTACTAGACAGCGCGTGAGGGTAGAGCCTTGGTGTTAGTATTCACGACAAGACAATCCGCGGAATAGGGATAAAGTACCGATGGTTCTGTCTACAGGGGAAACACATGCCTTTGGAAAATCCTTCGGATATTCAGGGCATGGCCAAACTCCAACCACTATTACATCCCCAAGTCTTCGACATCTTTATCCATGTGTTTTATCCAGCTGCAGGCCATTCCTCCGGATCTAAGGACCGCACTATACAACTGTGGCTGTGGTACCCGTGTGGGTCTTCTGAATCATCTGAAGCCTTCTGGAAGCCTGTTGCCGTTGGCCACGTCTGTCTGGGTCCAGGATTGCTTGAGGGGCAACACCTCATGATCACAGGACAGGGAGAGCCCAATTGGGTAACTGGATCAACTAGATATCGTTGATATAAGGTGGCGTGCCCTCCTTCTACAGCTCCACATGAACAGTCTGGGGGCTATCATGTCAACGACTCTGCCACGTTCGAAGGTATGGGCTCCCTTTCATGCAGTACGAAAATGGCTAAAGGCGCTTGCAAGGCTGATTACCAGCTGCAACGCGAAGTATCCCAGGGCTTGTGCTTACTGTACCACGAAGTTCACCACATTCTTCCTTGAAATACATACAATATAAGTGTATATGTGAAATATAGCCCATCGTGTGCGGTAGAGTCAGAATGGCACCCTTTGACAGCGCCTGCCGGGGGTGATAATTTCGGGTTCCTTGTCACAAATTACAACCCTAACATGGCAGCAAACATCGAACCACTGACTTCGGTGAGGCATCAAACCTGAATCGGTGCAGTACACCCATTAGTAGGGGACACACTTTGCCTAGAACACATCCCATCCACCCAACATCCACCCCCAGCTCAAAGCAAGTGGCACCAGCATTGACCCTGTGCCTCATCCATGTCATCCCCAGCAACAGCAGCCTCCCCGGCTTCGCGCTGACTCTCCACACCATCCAGTGGGTCTACCTTGCTGTCTCTGGGCCCAGCGTCCTCCTCAATGTGCTCTTCTTGAGCTGCCCTATTTGGACCACACTAGCTATCTCCACTGCCCCTTTGGGGCACTGATTGGGGCGATCTTTTTTAGCTTCTGCAACATGCAGAAGATCACAGAAGAGGCACTCATGTGCAAGCTCGCCGCCTTGGATGGCATGGCAGTGGTAGCCGTATGGAGCCCTTCTACAAGCAATTCCGCTTCATCCTCAGTCTTGTCGTGCACGCCTGCTATAGATGTGTGCCCTGTTACCTGTCTCTTTGTCTTCATTGGTGGCTGAGAGCATCTATCTCAAATGACGCACGGGTGCGTTCTGCAGTGGTGTGCATGCGCGTGCCTGGCAGGCCACCTCCTTTACAGTGAACTACCTTGTCGACCACAGCCACTCGCATGCAAGCCTCATGTTCACCTTCTTCCAGCTCACGTTCACCTGCAGGCACTTTGTCAGTGCCATGCTCCTGCACTTTGTCAACACTGCATTTTTGCTGAGCACGTATAGCTTTGTGTGCTGCCTCGGCCCCATGCTTGGCACTGGAAACTGTGGTGTCACCAGCCTCTATGTACCCAGGAATCTGCTACCTGGCACGTCCCTTTCATGTTTGTGCAGCCCCCCAGCCCCCTCTCTTCTCATACGCATGCTGATGGGTCCTGTTGCAGTGCGTTTTCATGCTCAGAACATGCAGCCTAGGGCGGGATACAAAGCATGGGTCAGATCTGATCGTCATGGTCCATGCCAGTGCCCCAACACTTCTCTCTCCTGTGCCAAAAAGAAAAATGCCAAACGAGCTATCCAAGGTGTTGGAGGTGGCGTGTGGCATGTGGCTCCTGCATGTTCAAGGTGTGCTGCGACTTAGATCACATGGAAAGTGTTTCGAGAACAGGATGATACTCAATTCGGTACATGCATGCGAGTACTTTCATACAATTTAGACTACCACGAGTAAAGAGGACAAAAGACTATTCGAGAAAGACCTGTGCCTCCTTGAAGCAGAATATATTCCCACTCTTCAACACAGCTAGCTCTCTCCATAAGCGGGTGGACCATCGTGGGATTGGTCTTGACCAGTGCAGACTGAGCAGTGGCCACAAGGATAATCCAGAGTATCACCACGCTCAAAGACGGGTGGATTTTCCAGCATCATGCGCAGGTCCTCATCTTCTTCGTCGATGCTTTACATCATCAGACAGCATAGTCGGCGCTGTGAGCCTGTATTTGTCAACATAGGGGAGAAACGACTCACCCTAACCGTTGATCGATGACCTTCCAGATGATACCAAGGATGGCGTGGAGAAAGGCAACTTGTACCAAGGTCGTAATTAAACTGTGATCACCAATAAGCATGTGTAATACAGCTGCAATTAGGGAATAATACTGACATTTGCACAAGTATGCTGAATATATGGCCAAATAGATTGGCAAAGAGAGAGAGCAACATGCCAATGTCACAATGCAGGTGAAATGGTTTGTGTAATGGCTTGAAAGTTGAAGGAGGGATGAGGTCTGAGGTGCAAAGTGGTTGACGGACCAAGTTTTTGAGCTCCCATAGTTCCATGGGCGAGCCACTCGGTTTACCAATGGCAGGCAACGTCTGAGGTGATGCGTACAAAGCTTAAGCGGTCTCAAAGAGCGGACTTCAAGTTCGGAACATGCATGTCATGGTACTATTGTAAGGATTGCCATGAGGCACCTGAGCCATCCTTCAGTGCTGCCCATCTCAGACTTTGGCATTGTTACTCAACGGCAGTCTTCTTGCATCTCTCTACTATACACTGGCAACAGCACACCAACTTTGGCTGTTGTTCCTGGAGCCACCGTGCCTTACTGTAGCAATACCTCATATCTAACACTGGCAATGCCACTGGCTAGGAACAAAGAACTGGTAGGATAACCCCGTTCTTTGTTTCTCAGAGAATCCTCAGGCGCAAATTACTGTAATTGAAAGAAAAAAAAATGGGGGATGGTCGAAATTTTGGAGCACAGATCGAGGCTAAAACGTTTCTTTTACCCCTTCGCCTCCTCTAGATCCAACTGAGATAGCTCCGCTACTCCAGTATCAGCGGGCCACACGCCAGGCACGCTGCACCTGGACACACGTTCACTTCAGTAATATTCCAGTTTCGGGTTACTATTCTTTATCCTATCCGCAAACTGCACAAACAGGAGTGGCACCTGTCGAGCACATAGCCTCACAATGGCAGCTGTTTCTATTGTGGGCTTGCCACTATAGCGCAATATTTGGCCCTGTTCAGTGCAAGGAAGATTTGTCCCTGGCAGAGTGTCACATCGCCTGACCACACCCTCACTTCTCTAGTTTCCGAACACACCAACACTGTCCTGGCCAGTCTCCCACTGGCACCGCACCGATACACTGGCATCCACAAATGTCTCTACTTGCGGTACAAGTACATCGAAGCATACCGCAGTGTTGCATAACTCTATCCGATGTAGCTTAATCCTTGCAAGGCAGGTGCAACGAGCAGGTATTTGCAGTGATGTGGACGCAAGGCCAAGGTAACAATACGACGATGAAGACAAATCAGGACTTGGAGTGGCGGTCCAGGCAGTCTGGACACGGCAATATGGACGCGTCTGGGCTTGACAAGCTCAGAATCGGTGCGGAATGCATAATGTAGCTTCATGCAGTGCGTCTTGCCTAACTCTCCAGTTGTAGTTGGCAGACTCTGATGGCCATGGGCTGCACACTTGCATCTAGCTGTCTTGCTCCTCTGGTATTTCTGAGTCCACCACAGAGGGGGCGATCCAGGTGCTGCACGTGCTCATCGGCGCAGTTCACTCACGATGTCATGAGGCACATCCTCGCTCTTCTGCTCGAACTTGGCAATATTGAGTGTGCGAGAGCACAAAAGTGAGCGCCTTTGCAGGGGTCTTGTCTACCTGCCGGCGTACTTCAGCCACATGCTTCGGCCACACGCTTCAGATCTGCGGCGCATGCTTGAGCGAGCACAAGTTTCAAGGAGCTGCTGTTTCTCTTGGTGGGCGGGAAGAGAAACAGGGATGTGCCGTTTGCTTTGCCCATGTGAAAGGCTACAGCTTGCGACGTATCACAGGACAGGCAGTGAAAGTATGGTAGCATTGGGTCCGACAAGGACCGTATCAAGGACAAGGACAAACGGTGCGGATGCATCGTTGATAGCACGCAGCCATCACATGGATACGGTATTCGTGACCTTGTCCCGCCAGCTCACTCACTTATTTGGTGCCTATTCTCTTGGATTGGCACGATAACTGGAGCCCTCTGCGCAACCCCAACCCCAGAGACCAATTTATGCCGCATACCACTTTTGTGTCATTCACTTCGGAAACTGTTCATGTTCTAGATAATATAGTTATTGTAAATGGCAGAAGCGAAAAAAAAATTCTCTTTGTTTTTCGGCTGGGCTCTCAAATTCTTGGAGAAATGTACAGCTGCCACACCAGCCAGACAACTGGCGGCATCATTTTTTTCGGTGGAGTGCTGATGCCATGCGAAGTCTCGCATGTAATTACGTATACCGAATAGCGTGTAGTGGTTTGGGTCTGATGCGCTCGTGTCTCCCTCCATCAGTTTTGGGAACACCTCTCGCCAGCACCCTCGCCCTCCCAATGACTAGTCATTACTCACAAATCTCAGCGGCTGTGTCCTAGGAAGCGCAGCAATCAGCAATAATTGATTGATGGCGCTGTGCGGGATAATAGATCGTGGGTGTGGTCGGCAGAGTGTTTCTTTGTTCTTTCAAGGACCCTGGCCTCACGGCGACCTCTGTCTTTGACATCTGCTGGCCTGTGGTGGAGCCTGCTAAGATAAATTTGTGCTGTTATCCCTAGCTTTCCTGGCATGCTTGGATCATGACTCTCCCATCTTCTCGTACCCCGCAGGTCGCTGGATCACCCCGCCGATCCCCTGTTGTTCTTGGGCCCCTTCTAGTGCGGAAACGCAGGCACAATTCTTCAAGCTCAGAATCGTCATCCAGCACTGTCAAGGCAGTTTCTGGTTGCAAGTCTCCAGGAAACCGGCTGGCTTCTCAAACCCTTCGTGACAAAAACTGAGACAAAAGGGCAAAAAAGCGCTCGAAGCTCACTGGACTGACCAACCCCTTTTATGTAGGGTCTCGGAGGTTGCAGCGAACGACTGGGCCATTGTCGGATGGCCCCTCCAGTATCAATATCGAAGAGTGGTGTTCCCAGGCCATAGTTGCAAGCAACACTCCTACAAAGGAAATTACGTCTTCGAGCGATTCAGAGGCATGTTGTTTTTGGATGTTTACGTAGACTGCCTCATTATTTCCCTAGGGTGATGACGAACTCGTCGAACAGGCGTTACAGCTAGATCCCAGCGACTCTCCACCCATTCCAAGTGAGACGAGTATACCAACAGAGTTATGTGACATCTCGGTGTGTGGTGTTGTTACTGAAGCATCGATGTGGTGTGACATTTATTCTTCACTGACACAGGCTGCTAACTCTGCGAGTTCCACCGCAGCAGGGATTGTGCCATCTTATCCAGTACGTGTAGTCATTGTTGAGGGAGTACCCAACTCTTATCCTCACAAACGCAGGTGCTCAACTCGGCAGGGTCCATCCCCACTGGTAGTGAACACCAGTCTCACACGAGCAACTATGAGGCGCCGGACATAGCAACACCCGCTGATGATGATGAGGAGGTAATTGCAACACACATCATCTTGAAAGAAGAGGAATGGCTTGGCATCTCTCGGGCAGGCGATAGTGGACATCAATCATGTGACAAAGATATGAGGGACTCCCAAGATACTGACGAGACGGATGGACCCGGATGCGACATAGGGGATAGCAATGCCAATGACAGTGATGTCGATGACAGCAATGCCAACGACAGTAATGCCGATGACAGCAATGCTGACGACAGTAATGCCGACGACAGCAATGCCGACGACAGCGACAGCGACAACAGTGACGCCGATGACAGCAACGCTGACGACAACAATGTGGGGGATAGCGATACCGAGATGTTCGACATAAACGATGGAGACAGCAACATAGACGATGGTGTGGAGGCCAGTGACAGTGACGTAGAGGACACCAATCCTGGGACCAACGATATGGCAGACAGCAAGACTGAAGGTACTAACATTGTGCTTGTTAGTCGAGCCTCTTCTCCAGATGCCACTGATTGCAAGAAACATATTTTGTCTCTGGTATGTGATTCGTGCTCGAATTTGGCCCCGAGACTGAGACCTATAAGGCCAAGGACATAAAGCATATTCAGAAGCAGCCCCAGGTACACACGTCGACCCGTGGATGTGACTGCGGAACCTAACCTTTCTCCAGAATTCACCTTGTACAAAGGGTGACATCCAGATTGTCTTGAAGCAAATGCTTTGAGGTGCCAGGTTAGAATGCAGCTCTCGCACAAGCCGAGGAGACCGTGCCAGCCACAAGGCTGGCTGTGGGCGAAAGGTGTGATCGCTACTTCCAGGGCATCAGAGTCACAGTTGTCTGGAGATGAAGGTATGTCACCAGTCCGTCATTCTAGACCATGCTCACAAATACCCATGTGTGGACAGACAGAGGTCTGTAAATTTGCAATGACATTATTGAAAAGGAAAAACAAGCAATCGCGTTTCCATCTCCCATCTCAAACGGAGTTCGCACGGTTCGAGAAACGAAAGGAGGGTGGTCCTACCAGCAAGAACTTTCGTGTCCAGTTGAAGGGGTCGCTTGCATGTCGGTGGAATCGTCGTGCTGCTGACGTCTTCTATGAGGCATACATCAAAAAGTACAAGAATCAGTTCAAGCCTGAAGATCTGGTGGCTTGCTTCAAGACTCACTTGCATACACTCAAGAACCAGCGCGAGCGCATCAAAGCCGGTCCTACCAAAATGCAAACGGATATTGAGCGCTGTTCAGCAAGTGCCCGCCGAACTCGTAGGCAAGGGGTGGGTAAGCTACAAAGGTAATATAACTTGCATGCTGACAGACATCGCGTAGATTGCTCGGCGGAGAGGAGAGGTTCTTGATGGATATGGAGAGCTGCAAGACATCGCCCGTCACCTGACCAAGTTAGGAGTAGACAGGATGAGCGGGGACGAGTCAGATCACTCAGGTGGTCGTCGGTGCTACGTTGTATGGAAACTCCATTGGAGATTGGACAACATTACAGCTGCGTTGAGAGTCCTGGATGCACTGGCTCTCGTATCTCACTGGACTAGCGATGGGCGGCCTAGGCCTGGTAAGTTCCCTCATGTCTGAATCGACTCCAACAGGGAGGAGGATCGGGACCCTGTCTGCAACCTTCCACACAACTTTTACCAAGAAGATTGGCTCGACACGCTTGACAATTATGAACTCCGAGAGCTCAACATTGGCAAACCCATTAATCTCGCCTTGCCAGACCAGTTATTAAGGTGTGTGACAAGGTCTCTCAGTTGAGGTGTTCTTAAATTTCATTTGCATTAGCCTTGCTCACAGGTACAAGGATGCGTCAGACCCTCAAAGACCCCCATTGCCAAGGGGAGGTGCTCAAAGCTCTACCTTGAAGTCCCATGGTATGAGACCCAGCAGACAAAGGCACTCAGAGCCAAGAAACGCGAAGCATGGATGAGCACCAAAGGCAATGCCCAAGAAGAGTAATAGGGATAGCATGGATGTTGATGATTGAGAGCTTTGCGACTTGGCTTGTGACTTGGTCACAGGAAATTTTAGTATATAGGGTCTTGACCACCGAAGGAAGTCCATTTATGTTAGACGATTTTATCCAGAGTAATAACACCCTACTCCCTTGCATTCATACCAGTCTTAGTATGATTGTCATGGGTGTGAGAAACCCACACAGGCACCAGTGGCAGGTAGGGGTGGGATAGCCATGACTTAAGTTACACCACCTCAGCCCAAGGCCTGTACCGGCCGTGGCCGTACCCTTAGCACGGGTACCCATGGACAACGTGTTTTTTTTTGTTGGATCCCCTCAGACTCGCATGTGAAGCTGTGAAGGATGGAACGAAAACCCCATATCCTCCACTTCTGCAGGATCTCAGGGGAATATACACATGAGCCCACCACTGCGTCAACCTCAGGCTTCACCCACCTGTTTTGACTGTATTAGTGCATCAGACTCCTCGGGTCTCAATTGGGTCTCCCATCCACGCTTATCCCTGGGATCATGCCACACTCTCAACCCCTGTCACTCGCAACTCGCCTCTAGCAACAGCAACTCCTCGTCATCATCCACTGCCACCTTTGTAGACCACAACCCAGATGTCATCTTCTCCAGCCTCAATATGACCTCTGGCGAGCGCATTGCAACGCACAAGTTCCAAAGCCAGCCTTACCGCGTGCTGGTACCGACCCTGCGCCTCATCATCCCCAGCAGCAGCATCCCTGGCTTCACACTGACACTCTCTTCACCCATCTCTCCACACCATCCAGTGGGTCTACCTCGCCATCTCTCGGATCGGTGTCCTCCTCAATGTACTCATCTTGTGAGTCACCCCATTTGGGTCATGCTGACTATCTCCGCCAGTGCTGCCTCGGAATGCTGATTGCAGTGATTTTTTTTAGCTTCTGCGACCCGGCGGAGATAACAGAAGAGGCACTCACGTGTGAGCGGCACGCCAGTGGCAGATGTGGAGCCCTTCTGCAAGTAGTTCTGCTGCATCCTTGGCGCTGTCGCACAGACCTGCTATGTGTGCGTGCCCTGTTCCCTGTCTCTTTGTCTGCATTGGCAGCTAAGAGCATTTGTCTCAAACGACACAAGTGTGTGTTCTGCAGCGGCGCACAGATGGCCATGCATCGCCTCCTTCATGGTGAACTACCCGTCGGCCGGGGCGCGGACACCAGCCGCTCACATGCAAGTCTCATGTTTGCCTTCTGCCGGCTCACGTTCACCGGCTGGCACTTTGTCGGCGCAGCCGCTCCTGCGCTCAGTCGAAACCACATTTTTGCTGAACGCGTACGGTGTCGCGTGCTGCCTCTGCACCCCGCTCAGCACAGGCAACCTCTGCCATGTCGCCAGCCTCTACCTGCTCTTCTTTGAGAACATCTGCTACCAGGTGCGTCTCTCTCGCGTTTGTGCAGCCCCCCCCTCTCTCTCTTGTGTGCATGCTGACATATCCCATCGCAGTGGGTTTTTCACGCTCTGCACGCGCCGCCTAGCGCAGGTCAAGTCTGACTGTCATGGTGTGTGCAAGCACCACAACCCAAAAAATTGCTGAATGAACCATCCAGGGCATGGGAGGTGGCGCGTGGTTCCCGCCTGCGCAAGGTGTGCTGGCAGATAAGTAATAAACCGAGTCTTGCTCGCGGGCTTCACCACGATGACTGCATACGCCGTGTACGTTTCCACATTGTCGTCCGTACCATATACTTGGGCTGCTGAGCCTCATTGCCAACTAGGTGGCCAAATCAGGAATCGACATTGCCAACCGTGACACCATAGTGCAAACGATGACTAAGGCATCCTGGGAAGGAGGTAGCAGGGGTGCGAAGAGGACCATGCGTCGGTGGAAAAGGCGTGATACCAACCCAGCACCTATCATCGTCACTGCCCTCACACTTCACGCGTGTGTCCTACTTCATTGTCACTGCTCGTGTGCCTCCCTTCTTGCCTGTACCCGGTCTCCTGCCCCAACATTGTCCACATGCACCGTGGCACTGCATCGTGACGACACACCCAGAGAAGCAACGCAGTCTTCTGTACAGTAGTAGCGCGACCTGTCCAATATTACACATAGCAAAGGAACCAAAGTGCATGCACTTGCATTCGTTGATGACATCAGTAATGTAAGTGCACCCGCACCCGTAAAATCCGTACCCTTGAGAGGTGGTAGGGGTTTTCTCAGGTACAGTTGCAGGTAGCCCATAAACCCAGCATGCAAACCCTAGAATTACCCGGGCCAATCACATTACTAGAGACGTATTTTTCACCCTAGTTTCACCTGAATCAGGATGAACTTTACCATACGCGGATGCCACTGTGCGTGTCACGTTGGGACTGACTCCAAATGTACGTGTGCCTCGCTCAATGCCTCACTCATTGAATCTTAGCCTCACCATTTCAACTCGAAACCTCACCAGTACACCAATATCTGGTACACTCCCTGCCCATGCCCATCCAATTTCGTGGAAAGTACCTTTTGACACACCCTACATGCGAGGACGTGATTACTTGTGTGGCATTCAGTGTTCACAGTGACTATATCGCCATTGGAGGGCTCGATCGAAAGTTACATATTTTTTCCTTGGCCAATGGCCAACTCCATTATTCGATTGTTTCCCCAAGCTATATCAAATCCCTAATATGGCTCCCTGGAACCGAACAAATGCTGGTCTGTGCATGCTATAGTGGGATCTTGATGAACATCATTGTTTGTCCAGGAGTGAGTACCACCTTGACCTTAAGTTGGGACCCTCACACACTTATCACCAAGGATTCCATAAACCTCAGTTGTTTTCGTGCTCAACATCATGCTATCGAATTCATGGCTGCCGATGCTTCCACCAGTTACCTCTCAACAGGTTCCAGGTCAGATGTCCGGGTCTGGAAGGGGGGAAAGCATCGTATGTCCTCGTCTGTCTCTCTGTGCTTGATTTATCTGCATATACTTCAGATGATTGGAAAGGACATGGGATTTTGGGTGTCCCTAAGAAATCCGCAGACAACTGTGACGCAGAAATCATTTTGACTGGGCTACACTGGCATAGTGGTTCCAGTGTTGGTGGTGGCATAAGGCTGATCACTACATATCGCCATCATGGCATTCAGTGGGTTCTGTTTTGTGATTTATTGTGCTAACTCTGAAGACAAACTAGATTGTGGGACGTGGAGAAGATGACCGTCATTCAGTCAATCAATATGCCGTCTCCTATGTGCGTAGCCAGGCTACTCGCGAAGTAACACAACCATGCGCTAATTCATGTTGCCTCTATTTACAAGGCTTGGAAGCTCGCTCTCCCCAAATGGGCTTCACATATCCGCTGCTAAACGTGGCAGATACGATCTGTATAGCTTAGATTCCGGAATCGTCCTCCATACATTTGCACATGGCTTACCCCTAGACGCCGATGTGCATCCTAGTACATTCCTACCAAGGGGATTCGCATTTTGCGGCGCAACCATTGATGGGATTGTAACTCTCTGGGATGTCAAGGTAGGGGATCAGCTGCAGTTGGTCCAGCATCTCCGTGCATCCGTGCCACCCATGTTTCCTTCTATTGGTGCTCATCCTCCAGAAGTGGGTGCAACCCTACATGCTGTTGCAGTACATTTTGTTGCTACAATTCGCACACCCATCCCACCCGCCCTCCCGCATGAGCTCATCCCCCTTTTCGCAGGTTCACACGGTAGAGAGGAGTGGTATCATGCTCCTTGCGACGGCATCTCAAAACGAAGTTAGGGTCTGGCACGCGATATCCGGTGGTAGGGATCTCAGCCTCTAGTAACCCTAGATGATGGCTTATTTCCCCAAACTCGAAGGTATCAACCGCCATGGCAAATACGATGGCCAACGCTTTGCCAAGGTATGGAGTTCTTCTAGGTTTTTCGCCATAGAGACACGCTCATGTGGCACAGCCTGATACTGCAGTTGCAGCCTGGGCAATCACAATATGTGCCATTGCAGTTCTGCTCACATGGGCGTTCCATGCAGTCATCTGAAGTTCTTTTCTTAGCAGTGTGCAGTGTTATACCTGAAGTGTAGCACATAGGGATCATGTATAGATGTGCGAGGGTGGCAGATGTGGGACGATGTCTAATTTTCATATTTATTTATGTCTGACAATCCCACTGTCGGACAGTCGGACAGTCAGAAAATCCCACGATCGGATTGTCGGACGTCGGACAGAGGGATCAGACAGTCGGACAGTTGACTGGGCAGTCCGATAACCGGAATTTCATGGCCTTTCTGCAAATTATTTTTTCAAAATCCTTTGCTTTGCATGCAGTACCAGTACCAGTGCAGTACTCATTTACGTGGTCCCTGCTGCTTCAAACGGTATGTCAAGCTTCAAGCCTTGTCCTCTCTTCTCAACACTAACCTTTTCAAACTTTGGATCGACGCCTCACCCCCGCTACTAAACCGCAATTTATTGTCCGTCGCCCCATTCACTTGGATTTGGTCTAAGTATGCGGCTTCTTGTAGCACCACAGACTCAGCCTCAGCCGCAACCCCACTGCGGGGTGCATCCTCTTCGCCGCTCCTGCACTTCCTCTGCTTGCTGCACTCTGCCTTTCTGCCGCTGCCTCTGCATGCCTCTGCACGCTGCCTCTGCATGCCGCCTCTGCACGCCACCTCTGCAAGCCGCCTCTGCAAGCTGCTGTGCCTCTGCATGCCGACTCTGCACGCCGACTCTGCAAGCCACTGCGCCACTCTGCATGCTGCCTCTGCACACCGCCTCTGCACGCCAACTCTGCATGCCGCCTCTGCGCGCCGCCTCTGCGTGCCACCTCTGCACGCCGCCTCTGCGCACCGCCTCTGCACGCTGCCTCTGCATGCCACCTCTGCAAGCTGCCTCTGCGCGCCACCTCTGCATGGCGCCTCTGC
>WNGR01001185.1_pt1 | contig 29278 bp, 21 predicted proteins | sample 5407581 | NCBI WGS metagenome assembly WNGR01 (sample SAMN13153383, study PRJNA577476) | soil metagenome | isolation source: 80 cm soil or saprolite under Garry oak tree replicate 2 | place: USA:California | collected 2016-06-15
CCCCAATTCATATCCATCTTCATGAGGAACCTCTGTCAAGTCCTAGGTATCAAGCAAAATATTTCATCAGCATATCACCCGCAGACGGACGGACAATCAGAACGAAGCAACCAATGGGTAGAGCAGTTCCTTCAACACTGGAGTAACACGCAACAGGACAACTGGGCCGACCTACTACCTATCGCCCAGTTCGCCCATAACTCATGGCCAAACGCAACGACGAAGAACTCACCATTCAAGTTACTCATGGGAAGTGAGCCAAGGACAACATGGGAGGAGAGAAGAACGACGGTCCAAGCGGTAGACAACCGCCTTCAAGATATGCAACGCGCCCGCAGCAAGGCACAAGATTGCATCAAACACGCGCAACGCCTCATGGCGGAAAGGGGCAAAACCAAATTTACGCCCTACGCCCAAGGGTCACTAGTTTGGCTAGAAGGGGTTAATCTCCGAACCCACTACCCTACGTCCAAGCTCACTCCAAAAAGATACGGCCCCTTCCCCATCAAGAAAGTTCTATCAGACGTCTCATACGAACTAGAACTTCTGGCGCAATGGAAGATACACCCAGTGATCCACGCCAATCTCCTAACACCCTATAAGGAGATGGCGTTACACGGCCCCAATTTTACCCAACCTCCACCTGACCTTATCGATGGAGAAGAGGAGTACAAGGCCGAAGAAGTGCAAAAAGTCCGACGACAAGGCAGAGGGCACAAACTCCACTACCTAGTTAAGTGGAAGGGATTCCCCACGAGTGACAGCACCTGGGAACCTGTGGAGCACCTGAAACACGCCCCAGAACTCATCGCCGACTTCTATCGCCGATACCCCAACGAAGAAGGAGCACCCAAACAGACATAAAAGACAGGCCTCCAGTGCAAGATAGAAAGTCATCCCCCTCATTTCCCAATCCCTCACACCACTACATTAAAACATGAACTTCTCAGTCGACAAGTACGAATCAGTAGGAGAGCGTGGCGCCTATCGCAACGCTGTCCTGGCCAATGAGGCCCAAAGAGACGCTATATCATCCCCCCGAGTCACGACCGTAATCCCCTCATCACCCGTTCATATCGCTACTCCACCTCCACTTACGATCCCGTCCGCCGATACCATCAGAGAGGCACCGCACGCCACATTTGTTGACATGCTCGAAAGCCTAGCGAGCGCCACCACACGTATAGAAATGGTAGAAGAACCCATCGACTACCATAGAGAGGCGGAAGAAGAAGACGACGACCCGGGCCTTCCCTACTTCCCAAACAACCCTGCCTCATTGCGTTTCTCCCCCCTCTACATCCCCTGCAACGAACACTCCGACGACAAGGTGTTAGCACCTTACATTTACTACCGTAACAAAGAACAAGAGGTAGTGGGGTGTATGAAACGAGGCGCACCGCCATACGCCGGACCAGTCTATCTCCACACCCCGAATCCTGTCCAGCTCCCCATCCCACTTACAAAAACACAGATTCGTCAATTCGCAATTGACGATCCTCGCACCTACACCATCGATGAGGTGTTGAGACGACTGGAGGATCCGTGCATCAACGCGGAAGTATCCAGACTACGGGACAAGCTCGAGCTGCAAATCAAAATTCAAAAGCAGCTCGACAACTTGAGGCAACAGGAATGGAGGTTAGTGGGGGCGCAGTTCGACATCGAGCAAACCATCGACGCCATCCAAGAGCGCATGGAGAGGGCGTGTCTGTATCAGACATTGGCAGATGCGTATGCACGAATGGTCGTAAGACCGACACACTCCCCGTCTGACCGTCCGTTAAACCTACATCCCCGAGGCCCTCTCAAAATGCCACAACTGCATGACGAACCCAGGCACCGAGGGTGTTGGGAGTGCAGCGACAGAACACACCGCCGCAAGCAGTGCCCCTTCAGAAACTGCCCAGTGAGGCAGTGTACGTATTGCCAAAGCCGCAGTCACCGATCCCCACGGTGTCTTTTTAAAAGACTTAACCTATCACCACCTTCGACGCGCACTGTGGAAGAGGCACTTCAACACCAAGACCATATTCCGAAGTGGTGCGGCAAGTGCTTACGCAACAACCCAGGGCACGAAGAGGTGGACTGCCCCACAAGGGAGTTGTGCCGCAACTGTGGAAGACACGGCAACTTGTTCTTCCTATGCACCCACAGGTGTGACGACACTAGCAACCAATGTATGCACGGTTGTTACGTCCCGAGACCGTTCTATTTAATTTTCCTTGTTTACAGACTCTTTCTCGTATGATTCATGGTGAGCACTGCATTGTCTCAGGTGACTCACCTACTATACTATCTCGTGACTTGGCATGACTCAACTCATTGTATGTGACCTATTGTCCATGTGACGGCTATTGTCCATGTGACGGCTATTGTTCTCATGACTCATTGTTCTCGTGACTCATTGTTCTCGTGACAACTATTGTTGTCGTGACTCTTATTGTTCGCGTGACTCTATTGTTCTGTAGTACTATAAGTACTGTTCGTCTATGGCCCTACAGCCTTAGACTTGACTTCTTGTATCTTACGGTACAGAACAACAGAGTCTACCTTCCCATCCATCCCCTGTCTGATCCATTCAAAGTATTCCTCTCATACTTGAAGTACTCGAGGGTTACTACTTCTCATCAGGAACTGTATAAGTCCTTGTTGGACTTATCACTCAGAAACCACACATGACACCTTAGTGTTTTGTCAGTCAGACTAGTGACCTTTGCTCAAGTCGAGCGAACATCCCTACCGTGACGTAACATGGAGCCATCAAAGATGGGGACAAGGGAAGTGAGTTGAGAGGACATAATAGCTGTAAAGCTTATAAGATGTCAGTATTGTTGTAGCTAACATTTTACAATACTGAATGAGTTATAAGACCAGTATTAGACCTTCTCAATTAAGAGAGGATCTGCTCCGACCATGGCACCAAAATGTTGGCATCAGTGGGCCAAGTCTGTGTACTCCTCTAGAGTACAATACTGGGTTGCTATGAACCAGGGTGCTTCTCTGCAACATGGTTCCTTTACTATGATACTCTTTTCAAAGCCATCATAATAATGGTGTAGTCATAGAGTGTATCCTTTCAAAGGATACAACAGCAAAACCCTGTAGCAGGGCCCATAACCTGTTGTGCAGCATAAAGCGCAGCATACAGGAGATGTGTCTCACCTTTGTAGTAAGGAGAAGACTTTGGGAGTAGAGCATTGTGTGTGTGCACAAGTGAGGATGAGTGAAGGGGATGTGTATTCACCACTCTCCCCATAGGGGGATTTATATACTCCATGACCCACCCATGTCCATTTACTCAAAAGTGATGAGTAAAGGTGTCCACAATATCACGTTTTTACATGCACCTGATATGCGACACCATTTACGGAAGGCGTAAAACCTTCAGGGTCATGGTGTGTGATATGCCCACTACCATGCACATCGTAACTACCATATATAGTAAGTATACTACCATAACTTATGCTGTAATGTCGTAACTGCTATAGATAAGGCTCTTACATACTTATCACATTCCAACACTCACTGCTTGCATTACCAAGTGTGCTGCATCTGTGTGCAGCCTTTGTAACTCAAGAGGATTGTGTCCCCAAGACAGGCAGTTATCCATATGAAGTTTCATGCCATGCAGAGGCCTGCACAACTGCTAGTGCACTTCATACCTCCCTGAATCTGGGTCATCATTTGGGCAGTGTCCCTCAGCATTGTGATGCCCAGGCTCAACAGTGAGGCACGTTTGCAAGGTGAGGCCCCATCACACATTTAATCACATTGGTGAGGTCATCAATTGAGAGATCAACATTCTGTTCGATTGCCTCGATTGCCTGAGCAAGAGACTGGTGTTGCTGACATAACACTATCACGCTTTGCATGACGATTCAAAACACATTCTCTATTTTGTATCTCAGGGCGCGCAGCCTCTTCTGGTGCCACATTTTCTCAAAATGTATTCTGTGCCTTGGCCCAAAGGTCTCTCAAGAAAATTGTCGTGTTTGGCAGAGGGGAAGTGGAGGAGGTTCAAGTGCGGCAATGTGGTTATTGCCCAATTGAGGAGATATAATTCATTCAGTATGGAATTCGGATCAGCGGGATCTCCGAAGGGTTCACGTGACGTCATAACATGAATCTCGATATGTAAGTCAGATCTTCTGAATTTCGGGAATGACCGAATAGAAAGTGCAGCTGGGAAGGAATCTGTGAGGGATGTGATCCGAAGCAGACCGCGGTGTCAGGATACCAATTCTACCAGTTTCAATTCAATTGGACAAGATTCCCCCGCCGCACCGCGTCCGCCAATCTCGTGGTCACGAAAAGCTCCCATGGGCACTCGCTCTTTCCACTCGTACAGGACTGGCTTTGGCACCGTGGCTGGGAACGGGCACTGGCCCCAAATTGCCACTTCCTCCCTTACCCGGAAATAGCGTGATGGGAAAAACCCTAAGTCGGTCACTAGCTGGTTCGAGTTTTCCTCCTCAACAGGTTTCAAACTGCGGTACGCGCTCGGGGCTTCTTTCTGATCCTTCCGCGGTTTCTGCGGGCGGCGCCCTTTCTTGCTTTTGCTGGGTTGGCTTCCTTCCATCACTATCAAAGCTGCCTCAACGATGCGGTAAGTCCTTATAACCTCCATGTCTGATCTCTGCCACCTCTTCAGTCCAGTTCTGTCCTCATCCCTCCCTTCACCTTTCCATCTTCCGCAGTCACACTTCACCCTCCGAGTCGTCACCGGCCCTATCATCTCGTCGGCCACTGCCACTCCCACCTGACGCTCGTCTCTCTCCATCACCCTCCCCTATTCTACCCGATCTTGGATCTGCTGATCGAACCCACATACCTCGTCCATTTCATCACGATCCCCTCCCCACGTACTCAAAGGTATCCTCCACTTCTTTCCTTGTTTCATTTACTAGCAGCGGTCGATAACAAGTCTTGTTTTCACGCTACAGCCTTCTTTGCTAGTCGTCGCATCAAAAATTCCGTGTGACTTTTCCACCACACGCAGCCCATCCATTCCCCCAGAACCACTTCCAAAACTTGACGAAATGTCCCATCGTATTGAATCTCCTTATGCCACGTTAGCACCATCTAACATCCGCTGTAACCTTCTTCTAAACCACTTTGCTCTTGCAGTGATGCCCGTCTTGCGAGGATTGCCCACGTACACCCGTCCCCTCCCCCGCCCATCGCGACGTTGCCACAATCCCCTTCACTTTCGTCTTCTTCCCTAGACCGCTCCTCGGTGTCGTCGCCAGCCCCGACTAGACGCGGCTCCACTCAAAGCGTGCACCTCGCCACCTCATACAATGGCGATGTCTGCTATCCAGGCACCGAGTCTGATCGCCCGCGTACTTTTTACCAGCCATCTGCCGGGCTCACGGAGCCTCCTTATCGTGTTCAACCACGAACTGAACCGCGCTATGTTTCCGCGCACGACGGAAATCCACGTGCTGCAGCGTACCCCCCGGCAGTACACGTCGTCCCCTCCCAGATCTCTGGCGGGGCCCACGATCTCGCTTATCACTATCCGGGACAACACCAGTTCAACGCTATATATACAGATGACGCGACGACGAAGCTTAACGATAGGATACGCAGACGGTGTTTCAACTGTTGTACTACGGACACATCTACCTGGAGGAGATCTAGCCTAAACCCAGGAAAAGTGGTCAGTGCACACATATCTACATACGGTCGCATCAATCTGATGCCGGAACAGTTATGCAACAAGTGCGGACTGTTCGAGCGCACACACAACCGTGCGCGGCCAGAGCAGTTTCCTCACAAGCGTGGCCCACTCGCTACATCATCGCTCAAAGTACGCACGTCGCCACCCCAGCACGGCGCAGTCCCCCCCGTCAGCGCCCTACCGCCCCACCAATATAATCACCCTTCTATCGCCCCTCTGCTTTCGCGGACTGAAAATGCACATGCAACCTCTCGCGGTGACGTTCTTCCCCAAATACAGTCTTGGCTCCCCCCTGCCACAACTCCGGCTGGTAAGTTTTGCACTCTACTGAGATACTCTCGCCCTTGTCAGACCCACTTATCCTTCCGCAGCGCCCATCTCGTACCGTTCTCGCAGCCCGTGATTTCCGATTGCATCACCTGTCATTCACCTTGGCTTTCCCCCTACCCTCTCGCCTTCAGTCGGTCCCGTGAGATTGTACAGTTCTGAATGATTTTCCGCACTCTATACATGGATTGCTCGCTACGTCTGGTGTCGTACGTTACCAAGCCTCCGATCGCACTGATCCCCCGCTCGCCCTATGGTTCCAGAGCCGCGTCTCCCTCTACCTCACTCCTTCCGTACCATTTCGTAGACTTCCCTCATGCTGCTCAGCTCTCCTCAGCCCGCAACGGTGTTCAGATCCACCAACTCTGTGATATACATATCTTGTGACTCGCTTCTCTGCTTGCTCTCCGTCGAACTGCTGTATCGTTTCATGTATCCAACCCTGTTTTCGGCAGAGGCGTGTTTCTTTGTTTCGACCATATCTCCCGCATGCTTTGCAAAGCTAAATTGCGAGGACGAACCATATCGTCGTCTCGGATCCGAGGCGTTTCCAATTCCCACCCTATTTTTGGTGGTGCTCGCATGCTGACGAACATTTGATCGATTGGGTATTGTCGCACGGAAATGACGGGGCATGGGGCATGGCTGTGTGCCGACTGACACCGACACGCATGCAACGATCCTCCTTGAGAGATATCGAACCGGGTCGACGGAACGAACGGACGGACAGACGTCGCCGAACAGGTGTTGAGCGCTACGATACAAGTCCAAATCCATAAATGCTGCGGACCTATGTGGACAGCCGGCGCCTCCAAATCGACCTTTGGTTCGTGAGCTCATCGGCCAACGAAAGAACATGTGCTAACCTCTTCTTCCTGACGTCGAGCGAAGAGACTGTCCGCCAGGGCTAGGACAACCTTCGGTCAGTCTGGTAGGGTGAGGAATATGTGGGCATCAGCGCAACGAATAGTTGAAAGGATCGCTCATCCAGCGCTACCTGCAACAGCTTTTCTCAGAGGGGCTACGAGCAGAATACCGCGAGGCCATGAAACACTCAGCGAAAGCGCAAAGTGCCAGAGGGAACCGCAGTGGTAATCAATAATCATTGCCCAAACTCGACCAATTTGTTCAAATGAAATTTGGGATGTTATTATAGATAGAAGGGACGTGCAGTCCGAACTCCCTTCTAATCATACACTACTACTACCGTTCGTGTCATGGTTCTCAATTCATTTATTTGGGAAAAAGCCTACGCACGCTCTGCCAGTGCCCACATGCCAGCAGTCAGTCGGTGGATGATCCGCCTCGGGCCGAGTGACCGGCCGTGGGTGACGAGGAGCGATGATCACAGCGGCATTCACGTTGGCAGCTTGGGCCTGAAGTGAGCCTCTGGGACTCCGAGAGTCCAAATCCGTTCATGGATGTCCCGCAGCTTCCCCAGGTTCCTGAAGAGCCCTCGAACGCACTGCGCATCAAACGGAAAACACACGTAGCAAGGCGCCGGTGACCTGGACGGTGCATGCGCAACGCAACTGGCCCAGTGTGACTCACTGACTCTATTCTTGCGTACCTTTGCGTGTACATGGCAAAGGTGTGCATCGCACGCATACGCACCCTGGCATCCCCCACCCCCGAGGGGGCCGAGGGGCCACCTCTGGGTCCACTGCTACAACGACCGACACCGCCGCCGCGGCACCTCCTACCCGAGATGGGCGCCTTCTTCTAAAAGCGACGGCGATATAGCACCCTCCGTGCCATCAGGGCCTCAAGCTACACATTCAGGCCCTCTCCCCACTGTCACGATACGCAGTCACCCCCACCCCTAAACCCCTCCCCCCATCCCCACCAATAGACTTAGTAAGCCCTCCTGGCAGCCCAAAGCATCCGAGTCCCACCCCACCGCCACCACCAGAGCCCAGTCGGTCCCCTCACTCGACTCCGCATTGCCCACTGTTTTATCATTTCTCTTTGCTCGCTCTCGACACGGGCCGAAGTATGCACTGGCACCGACAACTTGAATGCGAGGGCCGATCACACAATAATACTTCGTTGTTGGCGTGGAGCGAAGCCCAGCCCTGCCATTTAGGCTCTCATCAGCATCATCACAATCAGCCTCGCCATCATTGACTTGCCACAGGACAAAGAACGGAGCGAACGGAGAGGGAGGGTCGCACCCAAATCATTATCCTCTCTTTTTTGCTACCTCTACGGGTCGGAGTGGTGCTCCACCGGCGCGAATGCTGTTTCATCCAGCTTCTATCTTTCCCTCCCTCCTCCGGAGACACAGTATTTCCTGGTCTGCCGTATTCTGCAGTACGCCGTCTTTGAAACCTTCCTGTCCATGGCACCCTCCTACGAAAACGCATGCTTATGTACTGATTCTTCGCGCGAGCTCCATGCCGGCACGACAACGCGGCCGCTCAATTTGGTGGCGTCACCATAAGACTGGACTGAGAATGGGGGTGGGGCTGTATGCAGTGTTCCGACAAAAGGAAAGTTGGAATCACAGAACCAGCACTCCATGCATACAACAGAACCCCGAAGCCGTCACTTGTAATGGTTCGACGTATGCTTCTAAGCTGTCATGATTCCCAGCGCCTGCAGCAGTAGACATAGTGCTGGCTTAGCGCACTATATACAGTTGGCAGTGGGGGGTTCAGACAAAAGTGCAGTGCCATGATACACCGCTCGCTCAACCGCGCGCGCCGCATAAAGCACATGAGCCCTACTGTAATTAACGGCGAAGCGGCCAGCGGCAAGTGTTCATGATGCGATCAGGGAGAAGAATGCTTGCCTGATGGAGTGATGGCACTGGGAATTAGCATTGCTCTACGGATTGGGGAGGAGGGCACTATCGGCTTTAGATAATCAGCTGTCCCATTTAAAGTGCCTTCTCAGCAAGGGGGAGAAGGAGCGCCGCGTGGGGAGGTAATAGACCGCCCGGAGAACCTCCTTGGAAAGAAGCGAGCGCTACTTTTTTATGTACATTCAGCACGGAAGCAGATACGACGCCTTAGGCCTTGGGCCCTAGGGTGTGTGCCCAGGGCCCGTATCCGTGCCATGGTGCGAACAACCTTTTTCTTTTTCTTTCTAGTACCGAATCTATGCTTGCAAGCGAAAAGCCTGAATCGTGGCACCAATAAGCACCTGGTAGCGGTATTAGTACGTAGCCACCGGGGTTGCGCCGTACTAATAGCAGTGTCCCAAAGATCACCCGAGAAGCACATGTAGAACGAACAGCGGTGCGCATTGCGCACTGGCGAACACCGTCCCCGCATACGCGTTTCCCAAAAGCAACAACTGTATCACGGTGGCTCGCTGTCAACTTTTCCATTACCCCAATGGAGTATAATAGCCTGGCTTGGGAATGCCGTCATACTGGAGGTATGGAAACCTGTGCCTCGCGCGAAACATGAATAGCATCAGTACAGTAAGCTTACGGAGTCCTGTGTTCTGCCAAGGAGACCAACTAGACACACACCCCTTGTCCCCTGGGAACGTGGCTAAAGCACTGGCCGGTCTTACATGCGGGGCCCACTGGGCCAAGGGAACGTAGACTATGCTAGGTACTCAAACTAGACCGACGTCTCTTTACGGTACCTTACCAGGTGATCGGAGATCCGGCGGTTATATGGCCAAAGGTGATTGACCGCCGCCGATGTATCTGTTGGACGTGAATATGATTTACTACTAACTTACATGATCTCTTTGATCCTCTTTTCAGGAATCATTGATAAGGTCGGCGGTTTCTTGGGCGGTTTCGTCGCGAACATGAAAATCCAAAGTAATGGAACAACAGGCTGTGTCGCGATGTGTAGACGTTACTGTAGTGTATGCATATGCAAGTGCCAAGGGCAGCGCTGGACGTATCAAATGGCCCAAATCCGCTCGTAATCATTTGTCAAGGTGAGGTATCTGGGTCCAGAAACTCGGACAGAACATCGGCATCTGTACTTCGATCTCATACTTACCATCTCCGAGTATGAGGCAGGGAGGTCATGTATGGTGATAGAAGGTGTATTATCCGCGTAGCTCGTTCCTAGACGTGCTGAGTTCATGTTCACTTATTGCGTTCCGAGGAGGAGAGGAAGAAAGGAGAGAACTACGGCGCCAGGCTCGCGGAGCCCCGAGCGGAGTGCAATATCGGGGTCTGTTCTGATAAGGCGGCACTCATCGAAAATCACATGACGTTCTGAAGCGCCGAATTCCCGCTTTCAATTCACCCGGCGACATCGTCCTCACTTCGAGTAATATGGTACTCATGCTGATAGGCTGCGGCCAGCTAGAGGAGAGATTTCTCCTTCTTGCATTTGGTCCGCGCTTCTGCACGCTGAAACAATGAAATATTTGCATTTGTGCATTGGCGCACCGAAAATATAGAAAAACACCTTTGATACGACCCAAGCTAAGCCCCGGATATGGACTATTGCGGCATCTGGACTTTGTCCTCTTGACCTTGACCTTATCACAGGACGAAGAGTTCTGGTGGCCCGCCGTGGGGACGCGTCTTCGGTACTTCTACGTATCCTCATCATTAGAGCTATCACTGATCCAAGCAGTAATTGGGGCCGCGCAAAGACGAATCAAAGAAGCATCGTGTCTTGGAACTCGAGGCAGGGTCTGGAATTCCCACTCCGCTCGCAACTACCCGAGAGCCGCCATCGGCCTGAGCACTGGCAGACGGGAGACCAATCTTGTGCTCATCTCATCTCCGAGAACATCTGGGAACGCGATGCGGATACCGCAATTATGAGTGCGCCGAATCCACGTGGTCACTTGTAGAATTGTCGAGTTGAGTACTACTCAATCTTTAAATACTCACAAGACCCGTTTGGTTAAACTAGAAGAATGACTGCGTGTTACAGACTTTCAAGTTGATATGGAGCGTGTCGTTGGAAAGTTGTGTTTCCATCGTTTCCACCGAGGATGAGGACCAAACTTTCCCATCCAGTCATTTCATGATATCACCGAGCCGCTGCAAAACGGCCCCCGTACTTGGCATTAGGGCCGCCCATGATGCATCTTTCCGTGGATGATCGAATACCCGAGGCATGGCAAACCCGTGGGCGCATGAGGTAGATATGACAGCTCAGAGATGATAAAGATGAAAAGGTATTGCTCCTATCGTATCGTCTATGTGCAGCGCTATTGATACCGTCACTGCGCCGGTCATCTCCTTCGATCTCCACTGGCTCCTATGCTTGCCCCATTCTTTTCCTTGGACTGAGGATCGCCGCGGGGACTCTGGGTCTTTCCTTTCTTTCCTTAGCCCTTTGTGGTCTCACTTGTTCGTTACCTAGACTTCCGACGTTGCCCCAGCGACAAGCCGTCGCGGCGCAGCCGGCTGACACGGAAATTCCTCTTCGAATTGACCCCGAAGCCGCTAGTCGGCGTTACAACGATACCCACTCGGTTTTGATAGAAAAGTGACTATATTATGATGCTTTGGGCTTCATTCCATTTTCCATTGTCCTGGAAGCGAAAAGAAAAAAAAAGTGGGGCTGCTTTGTCTAACGCCCGTTCACTGGCGTTGGCGGTCTCATTGGCCTATCCTCGGTCGCGAGCCAACTGTGGGGGTGAGAGTGCCTCTTCCCTAGATCTGTGCTGCTCAATACCTCGTTTGGAAGACATTCCTATGTCACGAGTTCTGGCGATTTTGTGGCCATGTTCCTTTTGGTCTGCGACGTTGTCTAGATCTGGTTGCACTCGCCTCGGGCTCATTTGGTCATGTTGTATTGTGGTGTCTGATTAAACACGTTTCCAGCTACCATCCTCTGTTTCACATTACTCAGCCCTGCGAAGGTGATCTTTTGTGATACATTATCTGATCGGCATGGGAAGGTCTTAGGTCTGGAATCCTCTGAGAAGCCTGTTGTGATCCGGTTGCCCGTCATAGCTTGTCTCGTTTCCTTGGTTCGGTTTGCGGGCCTCTTAGTTCTGTGCCATCATTTCAATGATGACCGCGAGGGAACATCTGATCCCCAAAAGTAGAGGCAGTACCTCACGCCAATGATTCGTACGTACCTCGGAAAAAGTAAGCATAAGCTCCTATCTCAGTGATACGACGAATCTAGCGTACAGGTCTGAAACATCAGGTAGCCATCAGGATCCGTACGTTCTACATGCTCTGCTGGTTGATTTTATATTTCCACACCTCCCAACCGACTCCCGCGGTGATAGTGCCACATCACCCGCCCGACTCCCGCGGGGGGAGTGATGAGGTGCCACACAGGTATCTATTGTCCGCACTGATTGTAACACCGATTCCTATCCTCACGTCGTGCTCTTAGTTTCGACCGTTTCATCTTTACGTTCAAGTCTATTCCCGACATAGGAGTGACGTTGTTCTTACAACTAACGCGATCAATCCACTGGCAAACAGTTCGCTATTCTGTATAGTCACAGATACGGAATGCAGGTTTTATCACTGACAAGGATTGTGTTTCTAATGATTTAGAAAGTCATCACTGTCTCCAAAAATTAGCAGAGCAGTTTCTCGGCTTCCCCGCCATCATCAAGATTTGTAAGACTCGGATTTCTACGAAAGACATAACGGATAATGCTTTGCTCCTCCACGCGGTGAATGCTGGCATTACAGCCTGAGCGAAGCTTACTCCTCAAAGTTTCTCCATAGCCGATGAGAACGCTGGCTCTTCTTGCCACCGGCATTAACAACTTGACGGTTAGGTAGAGGACCCAGAGGGTCTCGATGTTGGCTCCCCCAGACTCTTAAACCTCTCCTGTGATAGCTCCTAAGTCACATCAATATTTCTGAATCGGGGTTGTTTGATATGTGTGAGCGAGAGGTATCGCAGACTGCGGCCATACGATCGTGACATACTTTGAGACCTCAATTGGACTTCCCTCAAGGCGGTACTACTAGTACTCTGACACGACAATAAATAGCACCTTGACAGGGCCAAAAAAGAACTGGAATTTATTAAGCCGGTTGCTGGCTGAGAATGTGCTTGTTCACTTAGCTGGGACGTGCATCAGGAAAATGGAATGTTACTAGAGAGCACTAGCCGAGACTGGCAGCACTGGCAGCACTCAATTTTAGTGGGCACTAGTTGCCTCTAGTAACGACAGGTCAGGTCCATTTTGCTGATGTGTCGCCGTGATCCCAGTACGAAACAGGTGCAACCCTCACAGTAGTGACCGCGTGCGGAGCGCCGGAAATAGAATAGAGAAAGAAATGCAAGGTCGACAAGCAACAAAGGGAGTATATACGGTGTCCAAGACGGTGTCTGTAAGGGTGTCAGCCTGAGCACTATGGTCAGACTAGGGTCTTATCATTGGCGGCGTGATACAACAGGAACGAGAGCGAAGAGTTTGCAACCTAAGGCCAATTACAACTCACGATTATATGATCCATTCGTACTCAGGGCGAACGCCGCGCTTCAAGTCGCCCTTAGGACCGTATTAAAGGGCGGGATAGTGTCCAAATTCAGATAATATCTAACGACTTGTTCCTACTAGCCGCTGTCTTTCCCCCATCGGGTTGATTTACGCCTCAGGAATCCACTGTAAAATGGGCAGAAGCCGCATTGGAAGCCGCACCTGCATCAGACGGGAGAAAGAATGCTGCAGTGTACGCGAAGTCCGCAATCCGGCAGTCGGTTACAGCCACGCTTAAAGCTCGAATCCTTGAGGCGTGCCTCCCAGGCAGACGGCCAGGAAATATGCATCTCGTTCCAGCGGGAAGGAACCAGATATAGGAAGTGGACCACGCATGCTCCGTGCATTAGATGACTTCGGCATTTGCCCGAACAATGGCACAACTTGTGTTGACCTCCTTGGGCAGGCTCAGAGGTAGGCCAAGCACCTTGTCCAAGTCGAGACACTGTAAAGGATGCGGAGTTCCAGCACTGGTACTTACCAAAACCTCGCATTCTCTCGATAGCTAACCGGCTCTTGACACTAAGCTAGTGGGCGGTTTATACGGTACCTCTGTGACCCGGTGTACGGGGTCTACCTCGCCCCCTGGGTCACGCTCGAAGAGCTGTACACAACACCACATGTGGAGGGATGAGCCCGCCTGGAGGAAATACAATCGGTGTCTGCAGTGCTAGTGATCCGGCGTGTAGATGGAGCAAGGTTACTGACGGAATGGAGCATTTCCAAGAACAGCGGTCTAATCCCCAAGGTGTCTTTGTCCTCGCAGAAATACAAACAAACATTGGAAGACGACGCAGAAGAGCAAATTCTGCCACCATCGCGGCGACTAGTTCCAAGTTTCAGGCTCCCCTCTGCTTGAAAATGAGTGTGAACACACGGAGGACCCTCCGCAGATCTCGCAACTGTTCGTACGTATGCCATTCATGAAACAGAGCCTTCAAGCTACACAATCACCCCAGATATGCGCACTGAGCCTCGGCTTTCAGCAGCGCAAATTGAAACTCGACATTATCTGAGGCAGTAACTGAAAGAAAAATGCACAAGAAAATTTTCTCTGACGTGCGGACAGCAACGTCACTTCGACTCTTGGCGACTGGGCAAAACTTTTATGAAACGAAGGTGGAACTGTCCTCCATACGTATATAGGACACGGGAGAGTGAAACGGTGGGTGAAACATGGTGTGGCGGAGAAGCATGGTGACATGTGGGAGGCTGAGCCTGAGGTGGCACTTGGCACAAGTGATGACGGGAGTTGATTGCTCATTGCCCAGCGCTCAGCGCGATTGCTAAGCGACACAATGAAACAAATCACGGTAGAGACATTACGTTTCCTCTCTTCCTCGGTGGTCTCACAGTATTTTCTGGGGAGAAGGTTAGCGAATGTGACTGTGTCATTAACACAGCCAAAACCCACCAACTAGACTATACCGCGACCTTGACAAAAGAGCATTCAAACGAGAAGAGGACGCGAGAGAGGACCCTTGTTATAGTAGTTCTGACTCCTACGAGAATTGATGGTTTTACAGTAACATATCGAAGAAAATGCAGGGGTGTGGATATGACTCGGAGGACCTGTCTCCAGTGGGGTGAGGTGAATCCAACATTGGGACTCTTGGCGTCGTACAGACGACTGAAATTGCTCAGTCACGGTCACGTGACCACACATGATCGTTCCCAGGGTCTTACTGTATCCAGTGCAGTACGTCGTTCTCAACACCTGTCCAAGTGCCTTATCCTTCCGCTCAATCGTAGGGGTATTGCCGGTGCTATTCTCTAGGTCTGTTCTGCAGCTTTTGCTTAGCAGCACGTGCATGATGCGAGATTCTCCTCATCCGGGTCGTAGCACTGACCATCCTTCGGATCCGGAGGAGCTTCATAGGCTACGACATACACCCTGGCGCAGGCACCGACAGCCGCGTCCAAAATCCTTCAGGCTCGACTCTGAAAGTTTCACATCTTCATTGGCCTCCAGACCCGATTCCCCTATCTCGCACTTCTCGAAAACTGCACGCTCGCTTTTTCACGCCTTGGTCTTATTGTGTCCTAAGAGGTTTGAGGCCTACAACCGCCATAGCCTCTCTGTCAGATGTCCCTCAGAGCATGTGGCGTTCTCGAGCCAAGTAGGGCTAGTGACCTCGGGAACTTTTCCCAGTCCACCTCACGAAGGAGTCACTTGAGTGCCACATTCCGCTAGTCACTCCGCGGTACTGTGCCATTTTCTGTACCCTAGCGCGGTGTGAGAAGACAGATCTCTCAAGAAGCTGAATGCTGTGGCTGTCCGATCGCCATTTGCATACCATAGAGTGTCTCCAAATGTCGCGCTCAATAGACCTCGTTCAAGCAAACTCAGCGATGCTCAGGCTGTTGTGACATATCCTTCCTGACAACAATCACTACTGAATATTGAATCGCTATCAACACGATGGCTATAATACAAGTGATTCGCTTTTCGATGCAGCACGCTGCAAAGTACACCATACCAACACTATTTACAAGAGATGCGGACAATTTACAATGCGTCCTTGTCTTCCAAGATTTGTTGGGCCTTTGCTTTAGCCTCTTCGCCAACGTTCGGATCTGCAAGTTGGTACGAGAGGAAGGATGTGTCATGTGTCATTGGCGCGGCTCACTGCGGAATGGTAAAAGACTCACTCTTCAGGGCCGCCTTGTAGCCACCGATAACGCGGCTCTCCTCTTTGTCGTCGGTATCCAGACGAGGGGGTTCTGTAGAGTGTTCATCGTGGGCGGTGCCGGATCCTTGAATCTCCTCGACAACCTGACGGGAGTGCTCCTTCGCCTCGGCTGAGACATTCGGATTGTGCATGGCAGCCTGACGATGCGCGTGTCAAGCGTTGGCAAAGAGTGAGGTTGAGGTTGATCGTGACGCACCTTATGGCCTCCAGCGACGCGGTTCAGCGATTCTGACATGATAGTAGTATACAATCGAGCGATGAGTTGATGAACGGAGAAGTAATCCCCGGGCCTTTATATCAGATTTCGATTGCCACAATGATCTCAACATGACGCACGCAGATCCGCTTCGCGTGTGGAGCATGAAATCGTGTAAATGAGTCGACTACAGGGGTTGCCGTCCGAGCCGCGATCACAAAGCCTCACGCAGTGACACCATGATGCAATGGGCCCCTGACGGTGACGAACGCAAGTTGGATTAGAAAGACGGCCAGTAGTAGTCCAGGGATAGGCGCTGTTCGGCCTAAGGCCGATTTTATTTTTGTGATATGGATAGTAAGTGACATCCAGCATTCTAGTATTATACCATCGCCATTGAACCTACTGTCTGTGAAGAAGTAGCGGCAGCGATAATGCTCGATCTCACAACACTCGATCTCCTGCTCGATGGTGAAACCGCCAGAGGAATGAAGTGAAGAAGGGGTAGAACCCCAAACCCAGCCACGCACGATGCCGTAATCTGAACAGAGAGAGGCTCCTCTATCCAAACGTAGATCAATATTTGCGTAACGAGACATGCGACCCCGGCAGTCAGCGAAAACAACCCTGTTAACACTCAGTCGCGAAAATTAATCGGGGCGCGGGATGTGCGACGTACAGTGCCACATTACCCAGCGCCATGAGCGGCGCGCCCCATACACCTCAAGAAGGCTTGCTGAGCTGCTGTCGAATAATCCCTGCTTGATGGGGTCCGACTTTCTCGACGCACGCACCGGAAGTTCGCCAAATTCATCCGTGAGAACAAGGGAACTGATCGTAGCACTACAGCTGAAGAAGAGTGCGCTGTACGAAAACGCCAGCAACGCTTGCCGCGCGGCACGTGTGTGCGGATGTGTGTAGTGCACGGGGTTCTTCATGAAGGTCAGGAGTACAACCTCGACGACTGCAAGGAGTCCGGACTGGTAAAAATTCAATTTTCTTGCGAGGTCAACACACTGAGTTTCAGATCAGATGACATACAGCTGCCGCCGCGGTTTGGCAAACCGAAAGCCACCCGTCATTGAGGGACTTTACAGTGGATGGTAGTTCGTCTGCGAGATGGTCAACCAGTATCCTGCAGTACGAAGAGAGGAACGTGCATGCGATATTTGTTCTAGGAGGTGGCCGCAGGGACATCTGGGTTGGGTTGGGTCAGGTGCCAGGCTGGTACCAGTACAGCGCGAGTTTACCTGCCGCCTAGGTTATTTTCAGGTCTTATAGGCATCGAACCATCGTGGACGTGTCATGACGCTCAGTAGCTGCGCGTGGGCTATGATAACCGAATATGCGACCCGAAATTGTGCGGCCTCGTGCAGTCGTACTCAGGCTGTCAGCGCGGCCGTAACTCGTAAGACAGTTCATCACTTTCCAGTCACAGATGCAGGCAAGAGCTAATCTTCCCTGAGGCAACGACGAAGGAGGGAGCTCCTACAGCTACATGAAAGTTGCATGAACTTCCCTAGAACTCAGGTACCAACACGCCGCTAATGGGATGCCAGGACGCTACATTTGGTCGGCGTATCGGCGGCGCTGACACTTTCTCAACACGGATAATCGGTAGAGATCTGTCTCAAATTTCAAAGCGTGGCCTTCATGGTGCGAACCCCAGCCCACGTCCGCGCGCATCGCGGAATGGAATGTTTCAGTCTTGATCGTAAATCCGCAGGCGTTACGTTCGTGTATCGCCCCTCTCACGTCCTGACCGACGCGAAACGTAGAAAAACGACGCGCTGCGTTTAAAGAATGGATCTATTGGCAAAGCGTTATCCCAAGCGCGCAAGGATATAGCTGGCTTTGGCTCTCGGAGCCAATAGACGGCGCAACGTTGTTCGCGCGTGTTCGAAGAGATACGTCATTCGTCTCCATTTGATTATGATAGTTGAACGTGTATTGGACATTGCCGATATTACAATCAGCAGACCCCCACATGTTCAGAATGTTCAGATACTCCCAAAGCTATGTCCATACAGGCAGAATTTGTTTCCTCTTTTCGTCGGATACCACGACCACGGTGGCCAGTCACTATGAGGGCGGCATGCATGTCGATGGTCATGCTTGATCTAGACCAAGATCTAGACTGCTAGAGTTGGAACTTCAAGTTAGCAGCTGACCCCTTTGTCCCTATATAGTATATACACGTACAAACTCTTGTGATACAGTAATAGTGCTAATCCTTGCCTATTTGTAGTTAGTGGCTCACGGGATGGATATTACCAAGTGAAATCTGAGTGACTCGGAAATGGGCGTTGATAATGTTGGGGGCATTAAGCGCCGCGACTGCATTGATCCAACCGCGTTGAGACCACGTGGGTGAACACGAAAGTGCAGAGGTGATGATCGATGAGCTGGTGAGGACCGTGACAGTGAGTTGATAGAAGCCAAATGATGATCGCCGCAATGACCCAGTGGATGATCCGACGTTGCGACTCCGTGCGGGAAATAATGCTAAAATGCCTCAAAGGCGATAATATAACACCTGCAGATCAAATCGCTTTGGAATAAGTATGCTACGCTTGACGAAATAAGTTACATGGGCACCACACTGTGGTACATCATAAGAAACATCGAGTACGGTAGAATAATTCACGTGGAGACGGAACGAATCTGCGAGTGAGGGACTCATGAAGGCGCCAGCCCCAGTTTCGTCTTGAAGGGATCTATCACGTTCCTTCGGAACCATGACTTTGGCTGGGCTTTTGAACCAAGAGAGGATATATTGGGGAAAGACGAAGCAGGTGTCACGAGTGTCACGAGTGTGGAGGTGGCTGCGGTCGTTGCGTGTGTCATGGAAGAAGGTGTCGAAGAGCGAGGCGGCGTAGAGTTTCCCGGGTAACCCGTCGCAGTTCCTTGAATCGTAATCTGGAACGAAGCTTGCGGCTTCCGGGTGAGAAAGGCTCCTCCCCCGCGCCCAGGCGGAATACTGGCTGGAGGTTCAGTTCGAGGTGATTCTGTGGTATTCGGCGCCAGGACTGGCTCGGACGGAGAGGAAGGTGGAGGGGGTATACTGGCAGGAGGCTTGCGAGACTTCGGGATCGACACTGGCGACTCTTGGTGGGGCAGTGGAAGACTGCTCCCCTCCTTGCCGTCGGCACTGTCACGAATGGCCGGCAGTTTCGTCGGAAGCATCGAGGCGGCCGCGCCATCTGCAGGACCCTTGTTATCTCTATTCGCAGGGATGTTGGAGCCTTTCTGGCGATCACTTCTAGCTCTAAGAGGTTCGCTGTAATCCCATAACTCTATACCACTATCGATACGGTTCGGGTCAGGCTTGGCGGGAGTGCGTTGTAACATGTCCAACGTGGGGGATTTCGACAAAGTAGGGGTCCTAATGGACTGCGCAATAGAAGGCGGACGCACATCGTTCGCGATCTGCGGCTTATGTCGATTGATGAGATCCTTTGTCTTAATCCTAGAGGTGATGCGATGCGCGCTACTCCGCAGTACTGGCTCAGGAACGACATTTACACTACCAACCTGCCGCCTTGGGAGCGCCGTAGCAGCAGTAGAGTGGGGTTTGGGTCCGCATTGGGGGGTCTCCGCCCCTGACACCACGCCCGAAGTCACCGTACGAGAACTATAAAATGATGCCTTCGTGGTTTCGCTGCGATGAGTTGTCGCCACAGGATCGCTATGCGGTAGGGGGCTCGTCGCGGGCTCGGTCTGCTGTTTGGGGGGTGTAACTGGCTGAGCTGGCGGTCGGACAGCTACCTGTGGGACTATAGGCTCTGGCAGGACAGTCAGCGATCGTGGCTCCCGTATGGGATCCTTGGCCTTGCTGGTCGGGGGTGTGGAGGAGGAGCCGTTGGACGCCGCTGGAGTAGGGAGGGTGGTGGCGTTACCGACCGGCGCAGCCGCATTCGCTACTTTAGGCGCCGGTGCGGGTATTGTCACGGAAGTAGTTTCCGTGGAATCCGCCTTGGATTCGCCCCAACCCCCTGGTATCGATACAGGATCTGCGCGCTTCTGGGGGCTGGAATCAGGTAACACCGCAGTGGCCCTGTCCTGACGAGCGATAGGCGTAGAACTATTCGGCGGCGAGCCGGTCGCTGACTGCTCCGGATGCCTTGGCAACAAAGCCGATGGCCGCACAGCGGGCTGAGGGGTAATCTGTTCTGGAATAACTGTTGGCTGTCGCGATCGCTCCGTAGGACCACCGGTGTTAGACATGCGAGGACTACTCTCCAGCACTGTTGGAGCAGGTACACTGATCATTCTACCGACACGTGTTGGCGGTGCTGCCGCCGGAAGCGTCGCTGGTGGTGTTGTCGAAGGAGCTGTCGGTATCGCAGGTGCCGGTGTGGGTGCCGTGCGTACTTTCGGCTTGTCCTGAGCCTCGGTTAGGGAGAAAGTAGGTGACATTCCACTGGACATGTCTTGCAGAGGTAGAGAATTACCGTTCTGCGGTGCCAAGCGGGTCGTAGGCTGCTGAACCGGTGGTGACCTAGGCTGCACCGGTGGTGGCGCAGGGGGCTGCGTCATCATCGGCGCTGGCGCGACTACTGACCGACGCTGTCCTACAGGAGTCACCATTTTCCTCGGGTGGGTCTTTATCCTGGGCCGTGAGACCTCCTTCGTATCGGGACTCAATACACTGCCCGCGGAAGTCTTGACGATAGGCGCGACGCGAGACTCAGGCGGTGCACGGGGGACCAGAGTAGGCGTACGACCAGCTCCAACCTGGGGACGAGTGCGCTCCGAAAGAAGGCGAACCGTACCGGGAGCGGGAACGCTACCTGCAGGAACCGGCCCCCTGCGAACGTGCAAAGCTGAGGATCCGGGAGAGGGGTGTACGACCTGGACTGGTCGAGGAACGGCGGCCGCGTGAGAGCGAGTGCCACTTGGAGTAAGAGTGGTGTACCCGGCAGCTGACGCATTGCCCACGGGCGCCAGAGATCTGGGAACGGGGCGGGTGTGCTGGGCAGGAAGGCGGGCAGCTTCTGTAGTCAGAGGACGAGTACGGTCGGGAGCAGGGATAATCTCACTTGGAGTAGAGGCAATCCCTGCAGGTGCAGGATTACTTCCCGTAAGCGACGTAGGAGCAGGGGCTCGTTGGACTGGACGGTGAACCATTTCGACCCGGGGACGAGTACTTTCTGAGATAGCAGCGACCCTGTCGGGAGCAGGTGCTGGCTTACTTCCCGTAGGCGACGTAAAAGACTGAGGAGCAGGGACTAGTTGGACTGGACGGTGAACCATTTCGACCCGGGGACGAGTGCCTTCCGAGACAGCAGCGACCCTGTCGGGAACAGGAGCCAGCCTACCTCCCATAGGCGACGTAAGGGACCGAGGAGCAGGGACTGGTTGGACTGGATGGTGAACCATTTCGACCCGGGGACTGATGCTTTCCGAAACACCAGCGACCCTGTCGGGAGCAGGTGCTGGCTTACTTCCCGTATGCGACGTAACAGACTGAGGAGCAGGGACCAGTTGGACCATTTCGACCCGGGGACGAGTGCTTTCCGAGACAGCAGCGACCCTGTCGGGAGCAGGTGCCAGCCTACTTCCCGTAGGCGACGTAAGGGACTGAGGAGCAGGGACTGATTGGACTGGACGGTGAACCATTTCGACCAGGGGACGAGCACTTTCTGAGACAGCAGCGACCTTGTCGGGAGCAGGTCCTGGTTTACTTCCCGTAGGCAACGTAACAGACTGAGGAGCAGGAACTGGTTGGACTGGACGGTGAACCATTTCGACCCGGGGACGAGCACTTTCCGAGACGGCAGTGACCCTGTCGGGAGCAGGTGCTGGCCTACTTCCCGTAGGCAGCGTAACAGACTGAGGAGCAGGGACTGGTTGGACTGGATGGTGAACCATTTCGACCCGGGGACGAGCACTTTCCGAGACAGCAGTGACCCTGTCGGGAGTAGGTGCCGGCTTGCTTCCCGTAGGCAACGTAACAGACTGAGGAGCAGGGACTGGTTGGACTGGACAGTGAACCATTTCGACCCGGGGACAAGCACTTTCCGAGACAGTAGCGACCCTGTCGGGAGCAGGGGCAGTAGGCGGGTTACTGGACAGAGGCGGAGCGATGGCCTCAGGAGTACGCGCAGGCAGATTCGGAGAGTGGACGGGTTCGACCCGAGGGCGAGCGTGCTCCGGAGCACTTGGAACTGCCGCGCTACTAGCGGGAGCTGGCTCGATCATGGGCAAAGCAGAAACCTGGGGCCCAGGATGTTCCACGGATTGGACTGGAGGTCGGACAGTCTCGACCTGTTGGGATGCAGGCTTCGAAGCGGGGGTAAGCTTGTGTGAAGCGGCAACATCGCTCTCGGGAGCCGTCTTGCTCTCAGTAGGTGGAGTGAGAGGGCGGGGAGGAGAGAGCACGGGTTGAGCCGGAAGATGAACTGCTTCCACCTGACGAGGAGCGTGCTCCAGAGGGGTGACAATGTTGGGGGTTGGAGCGTTGGTTGCGTACGTAGGATGCGTAGGAGAGGGGAGAGTTTGGGCTGGAGGGTGGGCCAACTGCAGCTGGGAATGGGTATTTTCAGGCAGTGGAGTGGTGCTGTCAAGGGTGGGCCCGCCGTCGTTCGCGGCAGCTTCGTCGTTGCTGATAGGTGGTGTGAGGGGCTCAGGGGGAGTGGGAGTGGGCTGAGGCGGAATGTGAACGGTTTCGACGAGAAGATGAGTCTTTTTGGGAGTAATTATCCTATCGGGGACAAACACGCTGCTTGCGGCGTCCGGCTCACTTCCAATAGGTGGGTCCAGAAGCTCAGGAAGAGCGTGCGGGGCTAAAACCGGAGATGGAACGGCCATGTCGACCTGGACACCACCATCCAAGGGAAAAGAGACCTCTGGGGCCGAAGAGACCACATCCTCGACAGGCGGGGAATACTCATCTACATTACTCTGCGCTTCTTCCAGAGAAGTGCCGACGGTGTCATCGGAAGGGCCAGTATCGTCCCGGGAGTAGTACGATGACTGGCCTGAAGAGTCAAGAGTCGGAACGAATGAGCCGGATCCAGAATCGAGACTCGGAGCGTCTTCAAGAGGTGTGAGAACATCCTCGCGCGACGGCGCGGGTGTGACAGAATTGCCCAGCCCAAAGACGGGAGCAGGCTCGGGTTCCTTGATCGGAGAGCAGCGTTCCTACGAAAGCCCCGTCAACAATGATACAGAAGAATAAAAGGGGAATAAAGTTTACCCAGCCACCAGTGACCTCGATGTCGAATGCTTCGTCGGGTGAAGTCCCGGATCGTATGAGCCAGTCCGCGTCCGGCGCGCTGAGCGCTTGATCCAACACCTCAGTCCACTCAGTTAAATCCCCGTCGGGCCGGTCACCACCCCTTTGCCAGATGCACACTTCGCCATTGATCTTGGGACTTATTCGATTCGCGGCTTCCAGTGTTCCCTGAAGGTCTGGTTACCAGATAAGCATCAGCGTGATTGAGTGAAGTAAATGATGATTGCCTTTTAAAATGACAGTATTATGAGGCCTCCAAATATTTCCATATGTCTTAGAAAACTTTTCGTAGTCGAAATAGATCTGACCATTCCTATCCGAAAGTATCAACACAACCAAGTCCTTCTCGGGTTTAAGGTCTTTAAGGGGTTTGAGTACGAATTTATCGTCGTAGGCGAGTGGTCGATCGGAGAGATCCCTGCTCAAGTAGAAGTGAGGATTCTGCTTGAGGGTGACCCGTTGGTCCTCGGGCAGCCGACTGAACGTCCATAGTAACTCGGATACATTGACCTCAGGACCAAGCTCGCCTATATTCCCGCAGATTGAACCGGGTCAACCGTCACTCGCGAAACAGAAGAAAAAGCACTCACAAGTAACGATCGGAGCTAATTGACGGTCGGTGGGAGAGTGAAGGATCTGGAAACGAACTTTGACTAGAGTACTTGAGCGAGGGGTATCCGCTTTCTTAAGGGGTGTTACAAAAACAATCAGGATAGTACGTGGTCACCACTTACACTTAAACCGAGTCGGGAGGATAATCGATTATAGGTTTTCATTATCTGGCTGTCCTTCTGAGCGGCATCCTCGATGATATCATGCACGTCCCCGAGAACGCCTCTAAGAAGTGTGAGCGCTACCTAATAGTGCGACACGAAACGGAAGAGACAAACTGTTCTCTTGCATGATAGCGCAGGGTATATTGGTCTAATTGCTCCTCTGCCGTAGCAAACGCCTCATCGGCGACGTCACTACGTCCTTTCCCAGCCTCGACTGCGGACCTGAGGGCATTCTCGACGATGTCCAAGAGACTAGAGGAGAACCGAAATATCAATACGCAAAAGGTGCGACGGTGCAAACGAGTTGTTGACCTTTTCAGTGCGTCGGTCTGATCCGGTTTTCCCGAAGAGATCTCCAAGAATAATCTGCAGAGTTGAATCATTGCAACGGAGCGTTTTTGGTACGCCCGTCCGATGTTCTTGACATACTTGCGAAAAGTAGAGATATCACCGACAGCGAGACCGACGGGCATGAAGAGAATGAACACGAGTCGACGGAAGATGGGGGGGTGGATAAGGGAAACGCTACCCGACACATGGTAGTAGCCCTACACACCTAGCGTGTTCATGACGTTGGGCTTTTTGCAAAACGTGACATGTACGCACCCCTCATTCTAGCGAGAGTGATTTCAGAGGGGGCATGTTAGGAATTGTTGTAACCCTTGTGACCTCTGTTCGTACTTTGTTGCAATTGTGACATAAAATCGAAAGAGTATCCGTGTATCCTGACAGGCGTTAATTGGGTGCACGCTGGCTGCGGAGTTTCAACGCCCGGGTTTATCCGAGATCCTGATCAGGTTTGGCCTTGCACTCACGGCGTTGTGAACAACGCCCGGAGCTCGTGACTCTGATCATAGTTATCACGACCTCCACACTGTTTTCTACGCGACATAAAGACGCCAACATGACCACCTTTTTCGATCGTCATCGTGTCTTGCTATCCTGTTGCTCGGCTTTTGTTTCGGCAGACCAGTAGCCAGTTGGAGCACTTACTGCTCTCGACTTCCTCCCAGATGTCTAGCGCTATTCATTTGGTCACTGAGGCCTGAGGCGCTGATCCGACCTCTTTCCGAGGGCTGGTTCGATGTCCGCCTGCCTCATGGCGGCGTCATTTACCATGCTGGAAACGCGCCGATAGTATAAGGCTGTCAAACCCTGTGCAATTCCCTGTTCTCGTTCTATCCGCGTTGTCGTAGTCCCCTATCCATTCTGCCTTCTCTTCAGAGACATGTCTTACACGCTCTATCGTAGTCTTACCCATATCCCAGAACCCCATTTCCCCGCGACAGAGTCTATCAAACAACTCATAGAGACCATTGGTCACGATGTAGTTCGATTCCGTCGCAATACCCAAATATCATACAATTTTGTCGATAAAGCGCGATCCTCGTGTCAGGCGATCAATGTCCTCATCCGAGAGGTTGACGAGAACGACGATTGGGATAGCTACGACAAATTTACAGAGGCAGTTGACCTCCTCGAAGAGTACGTAGACCCCGTATCTCGTTCCATAGACCCTGATGTTTTCGTAGACTTCTGCTTGATTCTGCAACAATCACGCAGGATGAGGTGCAACGTCACTTCGGCGGCGATAAGGATGTCGACGCATGCATAGCGTCCACCTCAAATTGGGAGACAAACAGAGAGAGGCTACGGAATTTTCTAAATTCCGTGCGTGCCAAGTCAGAGATCGGGGTGAGCTAGTCAACTTCAATTTCTCGCTGCCGATTCACCCTCGACCAGAAACTGTTGCGTAACGGCGATGAAGAGACAGAGACCCCCGAGGCTGGGAGCCACGACGATGAAGAAGGGACTGAGATCGTCGAAGCTGGGAAGCATGACGACGCATCCTTGCTCTTGGAACTATACCAGTCTATCAAGAGTCATTCCTTTCGAGAACGTGCAGAAGGGTCCGTCCCCTCTCTTCCGCCAAGTTGATCCCTCTATGACGTTCATCATCTGTAGATCGGTTCCCCAACTGATCGAGCTCGTGAATGACCGGCTAGCAGATCTCTACACATTAGCTCAGAGCGAAGTACTCGATGACGTCCGTCCGCTTGCTTCTGAAACTATGATCACATATGACGAGACTCTCCCAGGTGCTGGCGATTTTCACGATCAAAGCAGCCATGCTTGTCTCTGGAGTCATGGACATTTCTGTTGACTCACGTGCAAACAAGGACCGTACTCATCACTTGAAACGGGAGTCTGTCTGGGATGCAATCCATAAGTCCGTTCGACAATGGTGTCAAATTTGCTCGCATTGACCGGACTCGTTTAGGCTTCTCAACTATTTCTACGACATTACTGAAGGCACAGATGCTTCTGTACCCGAAATCGAGGAGAGATTCGACGCTTTCCTGCAGATCCTCCAAGTTAGTACTTGCGATATTGACTTTATCAATTGCGAGTTTCGTTCTTATATCACTATCCTCAGACGATCCCAGAAGCACCGCTTCCGGCAGCTTACACACAGCTCATGAAACAAGCGGGCAAGATTCGTCGGCCATATCACGCCCAGGCCCTCGCACTCATCTCCTTATGTCGCTTCCTCGCGAGACATTATGAGGGCCTGACGGAGGCGGAGCACACCGCTACAAACATCGAACCCTTCGAGGGGTACGTCCATACTACATGAGAGATGCACAAATATCGCTAACTCAGTTTACAGTACCTGCAGGGAAACACTTTCTGCACTGAAAGTCGCAGTAGCCTCGGAAGCGGCGCTTAGAGGCTTTGACTTTGATGCGCCAGAGAACGCACACGTGGTCAACGCATTCGCCGCAGCCCGTACGAGGACCCGCGACTGTTTCGAACACTTCGGGGTGCGCTTAAAGTACCTCGATTGCATGCGCGTCTAACTTTATCGGAACCCACAGCTGACGTCGCACTGGGCTCACTATGAGAGGATCTTCCTGCAAGCCGTAGAGAAGGACAGATCTCGTACTATTCAGTTGAACGAGCTCCTTGCAGCCGTAAGTCATTCGCTGCCCAATCTCTGTGGACACCCTCACTGACTTTCCCGTTCGCAGCGACCATCCCGAACTCCCGACGACACTTCGGATCTCGTGCGGGTGAATGTCCAAGTCCGTGACGGCAGCGCCACTGGCAACCTCGTCAGGGAGTTCGCCGGTACGTTATCCTCTCTCCTGTCGTATCCTTGATTATGTACCCGCAACTGTTGCAGTTGGTGTCGAAGCGGAAACGCGCCTCCGTGCCTTGAGATGGCACATCTCGAAGGCCCTCGAACCACAAGACTCCGCACGCGTCCTCCGCGATTCCACCTTCTTCGTGAGGAGAGGTACCACCCAGGAGGGTGACAACCTCGAACCTTGCCGTGTGCACATGGCCATCGAGGAAATCACCCGCACACGGGTCTGCGATCTAGTTCTCGTCCTGGCCTAAGACTGTCGCTTCATTATTCCGCCTCGTGCCAATCTTTCATTCATTCTAGCGTTCACATTTCGTCGTTTCGTGATGCCTCGTTCACTCCACGACGTTCGCATACCCAGTAGACTAAACCACTGATACACTGATACAATTGACCTTTTTATACTAGTATAAATGTATAACAATGCATGTTCACATACCGCTACTTTATCCATCATATTTTTCTTTTTCTTGAAACTACACTCCGATGCGAACTAGCTACGGAAATCCCAATATGATTATATCTGGGTCAGCCTAAGATGGAGACACACACTTGACTCCAAGTCGCTGCAACCTGTATCATGCCGCGATTGCGATCTGCCACGACTTGTGATTACGTGGGCGGTTTGTATTTATGTACGGTTTCAGGTTACCAGGGTCACTGGTGCCTCCATTGTTGCAATGGGAGAGAAATACGATGTATTTCCTCAACCTCTAGTGTGATGTTGCGGTTTACCAGACTTAGAGCTGACGTGAGAATTGACTAGGCGACGCATCTCAACGACTTGAACGACTTGTTACTCCTAGGCACTGACGATATAGTCACTCCTGTCCAAGCCGTTCCCCTCGGCCGGTGCTGAAGCTGAAAAGGATCACACTTCGGTCGCTCCTTTCCGGTGTTTGCCTGATCCTCTGATGATCGACTCAATGCTCACTGGATCGTGTGGCAGTCTTCACCACAACGTCAACATCATATTATCTTTGCTGGCGCATCCTCCCTCTCCTAGATTGTCCAGTTTTCCAACGAAGCTCCCCTGTATATCCACAATCTAGTGATGGCTTGGCGTGACATTGTCTGCCGGAGACAGACTGGCACCGGCAGTGACTAGTGACCCACCCTTTTGTTCCTCATCATGTGTCCACAGGCCATCGATCGGTCGACACAAAAATCGAATGTGTGTTCAGTATAACTTGACTCGATGCTCCGTTCGGCCTACACCCAACCCAGAACGCTCCGGGGCAATCCGCTCTTAATACCTTAACCATTCAGCATCCCCGCTTCTCTACGGGCCAGTTTCCCAACCAAAAACCAAAAAGAATCACCAGATTCAAGTTTGCTTGGACCATGGCCAAACGCTGCAGGCTCCTCCGAATCTGTTTCCCGAACATTCTTAGTAGAAGGGCGTCTCAAAAGAGCCCCAGGGCCAGTGACGATAGATCGGACGAAGCTCGTCGGCGGAGTCGTGTAGCGGCACGACCCAGGTAAGTACTCTGCACACCCAACGGGGGCAACCCTCTCACCGTACTTCCGTCGGATAGGTCTCCCTACCCCCAGGCGCTTCGTAAACAGCCAAGGAACGGGTCAATGACGCGGGTTGCGGTCGTCGCATGGAAGCGCGTGACCCGGGTCCTGCGGCGCGAGTCGAAGCGCGGGGTCCCTGCCGGATTCGCGCTGATCATTCCGCACCCCCTCAGGAGGCCGCGCTGTGACCCGGAAAGTGCAGAGACGTCGTTGGCGGCGACACACAGCGACACCGGCTCGGAATGGAGCCTGGTGTAGAAAAAAGATAACCAGGCGCCTTTTTTTGCGGC
>WNGR01002779.1_pt1 | contig 29262 bp, 23 predicted proteins | sample 5407581 | NCBI WGS metagenome assembly WNGR01 (sample SAMN13153383, study PRJNA577476) | soil metagenome | isolation source: 80 cm soil or saprolite under Garry oak tree replicate 2 | place: USA:California | collected 2016-06-15
GAGCTTCCACGCTCGCGCTCGGCGCCCTCACGCCCGCAAGCCTCGCCGAGAGCATGAAGGACGAGCATTCCCCAGTCAAGAAGGGTGACATCGACATCCTCATCGCCGCCCAGATCGCCGAAGCGCTCGCCGTCACCACGTATTCCAACATCATCGACAACGCCCCATTCTTCAAAGCTCTCGAATCTGACGATCAGGGTTACCTCATCGCCGCGCGCCAGGAAGAGATGTCTCACTACCTGCTCGAGCAGTCCGTCACGAATCAGTTCACTCCGTTCAGTTCGTTCTTTTATCCGCACAATATGTTCACGGATGCCCAAACCACCTTGAACATTCTGGTCACGCTCGAAGATGCCTTCATCGCCGCATACCTTGTCGGCGTCCGCAACTTCTCCTCGGATAATCTGCGCGTTACCGCAGCCCGCATTATGGGCATCGAGAGCGATCACCGAACCCTCGCCCGCGTCCTCGGCCCCAACGTCACCGCCGCGTTCGGCGGCCCCATCGAGAACATCACCGGCCTCAGCGGTACTCCCGAGAGCGTCGATCCGCCAAACAACAACGGCTACGAACGCACCGCCTGCTGGACCTCCATCGATCAGGCAGTAGCCGCCCTGCTGCCCTTAGCCGACTTCAACGCAGCCAAGGCCGCCGGCTTCAACACCGCGCAGTCCTTCTCCTTCGTACCGTTCACTCCAGTTCTCCCCAACCCGCTCGGAGACTTCACCTCCTTCACGGGCTGCTGACGATCGTCAAAAACAAAGGCGATCTCACTCATGTTCAACTTGGCCGCATGAGTGAGATCGCCCGAGAAGCCAATCTGCGCATGCGTCAGTAATATTCTCCCCGCCACCGCCCCGCACTCTCGTCTAATCCGCTCGCGCAGGGTAGACTATGAGCATTGCCAACTTACCTGACATAAGTGGATATGTTTTCAATGGTTTACCGTAAATTAACTGGACTTTGGCTCGAATTTCAAGCAACATTAAGAGAGCAGTAAAAGGCTCCCTTATGTTTCACAAAAATGTTCCACCTTCAAAATCCAACGTTCTTCCTGTATTAACCGATCCCACTTCAACCCCAAATTCTGTAGGCCTCAGTCTGGTTCCGGCGCGCAAACAGAATGACGTCAAAGCGCCTTCTTCGCTGCTTGATCTGGCGATCATCACCTCGCGGCGTTGTTCGTCGTTCTTCGCCGAGGCGGCGGTACTGGTGCTCGTGTTCGGCATTCTGGACTTCTTCATCCTGAAGGGCCGGATCGAACTCGGCTGGATCGCCGGCGCGCTCGGCATCAGCCTGGTGTTGCTCGCCGCCAGCGTCGCGATGGACTTTAGCGCCCATCGCTGGATCAAGGCTCATCCCTAGCGTTGCTCCCGACGAACCCCGGGAATGACGCGCGCTCACATTCAAAAGGTGTTGCGAAAACAGACCTCGGCCGCGGCACGAAATCAGTCAACCGAGTCTCGTACACTAGCGAAAAACGTCCATTGCGGACTCGGCATCTTACAGTGCTGAGGTATGAATGAATGGACAACAGAGCTTTGATTCTCATCATCGTCGCTGTCGTCGCGGTGATCGTAGTAGCCGCGCTGCTCCTAACCCGAAAGCGCAAGAGCGAACACCTCAAGCAGCAGTTTGGATCGGAATATGACCGCGCGGTTCAGCAGCACGGAGACACACGCCGCGCCGAGGCCATCCTGATCGATCGCGAAAAACGCGTCGAGAAGTTCTCACTGCGCCCACTTACTTCTGTCGATCGCGAGCGCTATGCCGAGGAATGGTCCGCCGTGCAGAGCCGCTTTGTCGATGATCCATCCACCGCAGTTACCCAGGCCGATAAGCTCGTCAACAGCGTAATGGCAGCACGTGGGTATCCGATGAGCGACTTCGATCAGCGCGCGAACGACATCTCGGTCCACTATCCTGCCGTGGTTCAGAACTACCGCTCCGCACGCGAAATCGCTCTGCGCCACGCCCGGGGCGAGTCCTCCACGGAAGACCTGCGGCAAGCGATGGTCTACTTCCGCTCGCTGTTCGACGAATTGCTCGAAACGCCAAAATCCCAACGAGTAGGAGTTTCTAATGAGCGACTCGCTTCATAAAGAGGAACGCCCACATCTCATTTCACGAGGTGTGGGCGTTTCGCACACAGAACACAATCGCAGGTCCCCACTCTCGCGCCGAGGTGTGGAAACGGCCGCCAGTTTGTACTACCCTTAACTCCAAATGGCCTTTCCGATCAAAGTTTGTGTTGTTTGCGAAGAAGAGTTCGAACTGAAACCCGATAAGCCCGGATTTGCGAATCGCTGCCCGAGTTGCAGCACGCCCGAAGCCATGGACACTAACTCCAAGCGCACGATGGACGCGGACGAACGCAAGTCCACGAAGGAAGCTAACGAGGCCCGAAGACAGGCCATGCGCAACCTTCTCTATCGCAAGGACGCTTAGCCCGTCCGATCTGTTTCAATTGGCACTCGCCGCGAGCGGGACCTACCCGGCGCGACGGTCTTCCAGTACTTCGTCCAGCATTCCCGCCAGCGTTCCCGCGCGCGAGCGCATGCTGTGCTCAGTCTGTCCCACACTGCCCGCCAGCGTGTCGTAACGAGCGCGCAGGCTAAGCAACTCATCGGCGATATTCAACCCCGCGAGAACCGCTACGCGCAGTGAATCGACGGTGCCGCCATGGGCCGCGACCGCGCGCATCTTCGAATCGACCAACGCCGCAAGCCGCTCGATGTACTCGGCATCGGTGCCGCGCAGGTGATAGACCTGGTCGTAAATATCGACGCTCACGGCCTCCTGGCCGGCTGGTGCGCTCGACGGCGAATCCACCGGGGGGCCACTGCTCAAAGCTTCCCCGGCCCCTGTCCCACTACGCTTCCCGGTTCTCTCCGCCACGCAAGCCTCCTCGTCCGATGCTGGAACGGACCAGCCTACTCCAACTCGTCCATCTGTTGCAGCATTTTTTCCACGCGCTGCCGCACTGCGTCGCGATCCTGGTTGAGCGCGGCAATCTGTCTCTCCGCAGCTTCTCTCTCGCGTTGCGCCGCCTGCACGCGGCTCTCGGCAGCCACAACTTGGCTCTGCCCAGCCGCCGCCTGCGCCGCAAGCTGCTCGCGCAGCGAGGCAACTTCAGCTTCAGCCGCCGCGCGCCCCTCGCGCTCCCGCTTCACAATCTCCACTGCTCGCAGCACTTTCTGCTCGAGCGCCTGAAACTCATCTACACTCACACCGGAACTCATATTCGAAGTATAGAGCGATTTCACTGTCGAAGTGGCAATTCAGAGACTGTGCAAATGCGGTTTTCTTTTAGAAGAATCAGGGGAAGCATCTCGCTAGCTCCGAATTGTCCCGCCCAGCGCCGTTAGCGCAGCGATCAGCCGCGACGACCACTCCGCTAACTCGTCCTCGCGCAGCGTTCTCTCATGCGACTGGAAGACGCATCGCAGCAGCAGCGCATAGTGTCCGGCCGGCACCGTTGCCGCCTTCGCGTCACGGAACATCTCAACCGGCGCCACCCGAGTCAACTCCGAAATCGCGAGCGCCGCAATCGCGTCGGAAATGGTCCGCCACGGAACGCTATCGGCAAAGGTGAAGGAGAAGTCGCGCTCCACAGCCTGGAAGCGCGACAGTTCGCGAGCGGTAGCCCGGCGCAAGGGTAGCGTATACAGGGCTTCCAGATCGACCTCGGCAAGATACACTGGCTGGCGCAGCTTTCTTGCCTCGCGCGCCGCTGCGGAGAGTTCGCCGAAGCAACCGATTGCCTTGCCATCCAGGAGCACCGTTGCGCCACGCCCCGGCTCAATCCAGGCCGGAACGCCGGGAGAGAACGTCACGCTCTCGGCCGCGCTCTTGCTCAGCGAATCCGCCGACGCCGCAAACAGTGACAGCAGCGACTCCACGACCCCCTTCAACTCGAAGACGCCGGCCTCTTTCGCACTGTGCAGCCGCGTCGCCGACAGGTCGCCGGTTAGGCCAAGCGAGAGGTTGGCCGACTCGAATACGTCGTTCACTGATCCTGCGTCGTCTGCCGATCCCGCGAAGATTGCGCCTTGCTCGAAGAGTCGAACATCGCGCACATCGCGGTTCAGGTTGTGTGCGAGCATCGTCAGCATTCCCGGTACCAGCGAAGGCCGCAGCAGGCGCGCCTCGTCGGAGAGCGGATTCTCCAGGACCACCACTCCGTGTGTATGACCCGTCGTGCTCTGCTTGGTCGCGATCGCGAGCTGCGCCGCCGCGAAGGCTGCGCCGTCCGCCTCTGACGCGAAGCTGCTCGAAATTGCCTCCGAGTAGCCAAGCGCCAACAGGCGCGTCCGGACCGCCGCTTCCGCCGCCGCTAGCGGGTGCTCAATCACCGGCAGCGCAGTGGGCAGCGTGTTCGCGAAGCGGTTGTATCCGTAAACCCGGGCAACCTCCTCCACGAGGTCGATCTCGCGCTCCAGATCGAGCCGCCAACTGGGCAGTTTGACCGCGAAGGCTCCAGCAGCGTCCGTCTGCTTCAGTTCGCATCCGAGAGCGCTGAGGTAGCGCGCGACAAGCCCGCCCGTAATCCCTTCCTGGCCCTGCTGCGCCGCAAGCGTCATTCCCAGATGCCGCTGCACTTCACACACTGAGAGCGCGATCGGCGGCCGCCCAGCCGTCCGAGCCACGAGCGCAGGCACGACTATGTCGACCAACTCGCCCTCTGCCGCTCCACCCGATTGCAGGATTAGTTTTGCGACCAACGCATTGGCTGTCGCGCAGGCATTGAAGTCCGCGCCCCGCTCGAAGCGGTGCGACGCGTCCGTATGGAGTCCGTGCCGCCGGGAACTTCGCCGCACGCTGGCCGGATCGAACCATGCCGCCTCGACAAGAATGTTCTTCGTCTCCGGCGTAATCATGGAGTCCCACCCGCCCATCACGCCCGCCAGCCCCAGCGCCTTTACGTGGTCGGCGACGACCAGGTCGTCGGCTTCGAGGATGCGCTCAGTGCCGTCGAGCAGCTTTAGCCGCTCGCCCTTCCGCGCGAGCCGGACGATGATTCCGCCCTCAATCTTGTCCAGGTCGAACGCGTGCGTCGGATGCCCCATGCCCTGCAGCACGAAGTTCGATGCGTCCACTGCATTCAGAATTGCCTTCGACCCGATGAGTCCGAAGTACTCCGCAACCAGCCCCGTCGACGGCGCAATTGTCACCCCACGCAGTACCCGCGCTGTGAAGCGGCCGCACAACTCCGGCGTCTCGATCGCTACCGAAAACGGCTTCGCACTGGGCGCCGCGGCGGGTAACGCGGTATCGAGCGGCGCCAGCGGCAGGTCATAGATCGTCGCCGCCTCGCGCGCGATGCCGTAGTGGTTCATCGCATCCACCCGGTTGGTCGTGATGTCCATCTCAAACAGGTGCCCATTGTCCGCGCCGAGAGCATGCACTCCCTCCACCGCGATGCCGCGCAGCGTCAGGTCCTCGGCCAGTTGATGGTCGGAGACGGCGATGTCGGAGACGTAAGTGCGGAGCCATTTTGTGAGAATGTTCATTGACTTATCTGGACCTTCAGGATTATTCGGTCTTCCAATCATTGCTGGGCATAATGCGTTTCATGAATTCATCGAAAAGCGGGACGGTAAAGGCTGTATCGCCGTGGCTCGGACTCCAGATCATGCCTTTGAGGATGATCCGTTCCCTGAGAGGGCCGAGTGCGCTGGTTTTCTTCCCAAGGACGTTTGCGATATCTCCTGAACGGTGAGGTCCGGGACCAAGCTCCGCCATTGCGCGCAGGTACCGGCGTTCTGCCGGAGTTAGACGATCGAATCGAACAAGGAAAAAGCTGTCGTCCAAGGCAGCGACGGCTGCCTGCGAGGCCGACACTACGTCCTGGCGGGTAATCGGTGAGCGGACTGCAACATCCCAGGAGTGTTTGCCCCATTCTTGCAGGAAATACGGATACCCCTGGGTGCGCCCAAGAAGTTCCGCCATCGCATCTTCCTCGTAGCCGACACCTTCTCGCAGCGCCGGTTTGCCCACAGCTTGCCGGGCCTCATCCTCTCGAAGTGGCCCGATGGGGGGAAAGTCGAACATGCGTTCAGCGTATGACTTGGCATTTCCGGCCAAAGCACGCAACTGGGGCAGGCCGGCTCCAATCAGCCCAATGGGGAGTTGGCGCTGAGCGCAGCGATGCAACGCGGAGATAAGTGCGCCAAACTGAACCTCTTCCAGATACTGCATTTCGTCAAGGAAGAGGACGACGGCTGTTCCGGCTGCTTTGGCCGCCTCTCCAACGCGCTCCATGAGGACGCTCAGATCGACTTCGAGGTCTCCACTGTCGGCCTCTCCCGGCGTTGGCTCGGCATCAAGTGTAATTTCCAGATCGCTGTATTTGATCTTCAGGCGCTTTACAAAGCCCGCCAATGCACTGAGTCCCTGGTGGGCTATCTGTTTCGCCGCCTCCACACGCGACAGTTTCAAGAGCGCTGAACGAAGCTGGGGGGCAAGCAAGGCTGGCAGCGAACGCTTCTCCGGCGTCTCTGCGCGAACCGTGACGACGCCTTGCAATTCAGCATCAAGACGCATTTTCTCCAATAGAACCGTCTTGCCCACCCCTCGTAATCCCACAAGAAGAACGTTCTTTGCCGTCTTGCCGAGACGCAGTCGCGCAATGGAAACAGATACATCCTCGCGAAGAGCGTCGCGGCCTACGAGTTCCGGGGGTGGCGCTCCAGCACCCGGAGAATATGGGTTGAGCCTGCGATCCATCGCCGAATTATAACAAAGTTATCAAAGTTAACAAATGTATGTATAAATAGATAAATTCCATCAAATTACGCAAATTGCTCCAGAAAGCGCATGTCGCCCGAGTAGAACTGCCCAATCTCCGAGACTCCATGCAGAATCATCGCAATACGCTCCACGCCCATCCCAAACGCGAATCCTGTCACCTTCGCCGGATCGTACGCGGCGGTCTTGCCCATCGCCACGCGCTGTTCATCCACGCTGGCAAACACCGCCGGATCGACCATTCCGCAGCCCAGCAGCTCAATCCAGCCGGAGGACTTGCACTTGCGGCAGCCCTTGCCGGCGCAGAAGATGCAACTGATCTGCACATCCGCGCTGGGCTCCGTGAACGGGAAAAAGCTGGGGAAGAACCGCGTCTTCACGTCCGATCCGAACAGCGCCTTCATGGCATGATCGAGCGTTCCCTTCAGGTCGGAGAAGGTGATGTTGGTGTCAACGCAAAGCCCTTCGACCTGGTGGAAGACCGGCGAATGCGTCGCGTCTGCGGCATCGTTCCGGTGCACCTTACCCGGAACCACGATGCGAATCGGCGGCGCGTCGGCGATCATCGTGCGAATCTGCACTGGTGATGTATGCGTCCGCATCAGAAGGCGGTCCCGCGATGGCCTCGCCTGTTGCCCCGCGACCACGAGCGTGTCCTGCGTATCGCGTGCCGGATGGTTTGGCGGGAAGTTCAGCGCCTCAAAGTTATAGAAATCGCTTTCCACCTGCGGCCCCAGCGCAGTCGAGTAGCCGAGATGGTGGAACACGCGCACAATCTCGTGCATCGTCTTCAACAGCGGATGCTCGATCCCAGGCGCACGCACCGTGCCCGGCAGCGTGATATCGATACCGGCCTTCGCCGCGCCCTTAGCAGGTTTAGCCTCGGCGTCAGCCAGAGCGGCCTCAATCTGCTGCTTCAACTCATTGAAGCGCATGCCCAGAGGCTTGCGCGCCTCCGCCGGCGCAGACTTCAGCCACACATCGCTGATGAGCTTCAGCCGACCCTGTTTCCGGCCGAGCCAGCGCAGGCGAAACGCCTCCGCGTCCAGATGCGCAGCGGTTTCACCGCGAACCTCTTCCGCCAGAATGGCGAAGGCGGCATCCAGGGAAGGTTCGTCGTAATTAGGAAGTTGGGGGATGTCTTCGTTCATGAAACCCGGCACACTTGCCTTTCGGAGTAGCAGCGGGCTTCAGCCCGCGGTAATCTGCCGCCCAGACAAGGGGCTTTAGCCCCGGGCCTTCTCCGCCCTCGCTGCAATTCAGACGCTTTTAGCACCGTCTTAGTGTATCGCGCCTCTACAGCGCCGACAGCACGATGGCCACCACCACCACGCCCAATAGCAGGCTGCGTTTGTCCGTAATCGCATACACCACCGGGTCCTCGTGCAGCTCGTCCCGCGAGGCCAGCAGCCACAATCGGCTCAGCCACAGCAGCAACACGGGGACCAACAGCCAAAGTCGCGTCGTGTGACCGTACAGCTTTGCCGCGGCGTCCAGGTTCCCGATGTAAAGCAAAAACACCAGCACCGAGGCATATCCGCTGGACGTGCCGAAGCTGCGCAACTGTTCCATGTCGGAGATGCGATACCCGCGGCCCTTCACAGCAATCGTGCCAGACGCCTCGCTGCGTATCCGCATGCTCTCCAGCTCGGAGAAGCGCTTAACGAACGCCAGCGACAGGAAGAAAAAGATGCTGAACGCCGCCAGCCAGGGAGAAACTGTCACACCCGCGGCCGCCGATCCCGCAAGAAGCCGGATCGTATATAAGCCCGACAGCACAATTACATCGACCAGCACCATGCGCTTCAGCCGCATCGAGTACGCGATCGTGGAGATGGCGTAAACGATCAGCCATCCGAGGAAGCTCCCCTGCCCGTTCCACGGAAACTGCGGCGAGAACGTAAACAGCACACGGAACAGAACCAGCGCGAGCGCCAGTGAACTCGCAAGAAACACCAAAATCGTTGCCACACCCGCAATCGGAGACAGGTCGCCCGACGCAAACGGCCGCCGGCGCTTCCGCGGATGGTGCCGGTCCGCCTCCAGATCCAGCAGGTCATTGATGATGTACGTCGCCGACGCGGTCAGCCCAAAGCTTAGAAACGCCAGGCAAGTGGCAACCATGGGTCCCACCGCGCGCACGTGGGCAAGCAACAACGGCAGGAAGATCAGCACATTTTTGGCCCACTGATGCAGCCGGATCGCGCGCAGCCACGCCTTCACCGGAGAGGCCGAGTCGCTGAATACCCGTACTGGCACAACCTCCGCCCTGCGAAGACCCGCGCTCAGGCTGCGGTGCGGATTCGCCACCATGGGATGCGCACAGTGCGTCAGCAAAGCTACGTCGGGCCGCGCGTTCCCGATGTAGCAAAAACCCGCCGGAAACTTCTCCTGGAACGCCGCCAGCTTGTTATGGCCGGTAAGGTTCGTGCTGCCATCCGAAGCCAGCACCCCGGTGAAGATTCCCAGGTGCGCGGCTACGCGTTCCGCCAGTAGCGTATCCGCCCCGGTTGCCAGATAAATCTCGCGGCCCTCGGCATGTTGTTGCCTCAGATATTCGAGCAGCGGCTGATTGTACGGAAGATGTACGACATCAATCGCGGCCAGCAACGAGACCTTGCGCTTGAACGCAGCCTTGCCCTGGGCGATCCACCTGGGAAACTGCAGCAGCGATAGCGGACTCTGTCGTGCTAGCACAATGACGGTGTCCAGCAACGTGTCGGACTTCACCAGCGTGCCATCCAGATCGACGCAGAGCGGCTCGCAGGACGGTACGGGCGTCCCAACCTGCGCAACCCTGTCGCCGGCACCGGGCTCAGCAGCAAAGGCGGGTTGTGATTGCGCGGATTCCAAAGACAAGAGTCAGCCCCTTCCCGGAAAGCGCCTTTCTCTGCATGCCGAAGAAGCGCGTTCCGGAGACCGCTGCGAACCCGCAGCTCTCCCGTTATTATCCCTTATCTTGGCCGCCATCCGGGCCGGTGTTGATGACAACGCGATAGCCGCCATTCAGTCCCGCACCGCGCGCCACTTCGGCAGCCTTTGCCAGCATATGTCCAAGCAGCGGCGCGTGCTCTTTCCCCGCGTGCGCCTGCGAGACAATATGTTCCTTCGGAATGATCAGCAGATGGGTCGGGGCTTGCGGGTGCAGGTCAGCGATGCACAGGCACAGGTCGTCCTCATAAACACGCTTCGCCGGAATGCTGCCCGCGACAATCTTGCAGAAAATGCAGTCCACACTCATGTTCACCTCGAAAAATACTTCGGATGCTCGCCCGGAACCCACGGATCGTACGCCTCGGCAAATGCAGCCCGAAAGAGGAGCGGAGGATGGTCGTAGAACCACCATTCAAAGAGCGGATGCGGCGTCGGATCGTCCAGCGAATCTTCGCCGAGCACCTGGAACGACTGCCGCCCAACCGCTTGCGGATCCGCCACGATTCCGTGAATAGCCTCCTGCCCGTAGACATCGGCGTTGTGCTCAATCGCCCGGCTAAAGCCATTCCCAATTGGGTCGGTGACCGTCGACAGCACAGACAGCACCAGCAACAGAACCACCAGCGCGCCCCAGTCTTGCTGCGAAGAAATCCTCCACACCGCGCCGTACCGCGCAAGCAGCACGTGCACCCCACGATAGCCAAGCCAGAAGAGCGGAAGCAGCGCAACACACGTCAGCCCGACGCCCACCACAACGTGCCCCAGCGCATAGTGGCCCATCTCGTGCGCGAAGATGAAGCTGATTTCGTCCGGCGTCGACTTCGCCACGGTCGTATCCCAGACCACGACGCGCTTCGACGCTCCAAATCCGGTCACATACGCGTTCAGCTGGGTCGACTTCGCGCTAGCCTTCATCAGGAACATCCGCTCGGGCGGAATCGAAAGCCCTCCGCGCGCGACCACCTGCTCCAGCCGCTCGACCAGCGCCGGGTCTGCCTTCGCCAGCGGCTCGAACGAGTTGAAGAGCGGATCAATGACGTACGGCGAGATAAAGACCCCGGCGATCACGCAGAGCACCGCCGGAATCCAGAACCAGAACCACCAGCGTCCCGGCGATTTGCGAATCACCCAGAACATCAGCATCACTAGAAAACCGCCGATGAGCCACTCCAGCCCGAACATCTTCGTCTTATCGCCCAGCCAACTTCCCCAACCCTGTACCGAAAGCCCATAGCTCAACGCGACATGATGCCCGTAAATTCCAAGTGGAAGGTTCAGCAGATGCGTCAGCAGCAGTAACAGGAACAGGAATCCAAAGCCCTGTACCCAGCGGCTCCGTGAGAGGCCCGCCGCGGCGTCCCGCATCCGCCCGGCCGCACCGGATATCAGAATCAATACCAGTTCGGCCAACGTCCATACCGTCCCCGCGGCCTCAAGCCTCATCTCCGTCCGGTTCAGTGCGACTGCCTTCTCCATCTTCGCTGGCGGCAGCGTATAGGCGGTCGAATCGCCAGCCGCGAACTTCCCGGCAGCAACTTCCGCTGGAGTCGAACGTCCAAGCCAACGTACTGTCACCGCAAAGCCGGCCGCCAAGGTAATCAGCAGCAGGAGGATACTTCGAAAGCGCATCAATAAACTCCGGAAGCGTGCGCTTCAGTTTGCCCCATTCGGACGCCATGTTGCAAAAGCCCGCTATCGCCATCCGGTGTAGGATTTCGCGTAGACTCGAATTCGCACCTCTGCACACCCAAGACAGGTTCAAGACAGGTTCAATGGCAGATCGCAAGTTCCACAGGACCAACCAAATTCTGATCGGTACCGCTGCGGCCTTCGCCGGACTCGCCTTTGCAGTGGCGCTCGTCCCACAGCACGCCGCGCTGGCGGCATCGGCTCCCGAGCCCGCAAGCTCCTCGGCCAACGGCAAACCCAGCGCCAGCGAAGTCATCCTCTTGAACGCCCTGGATGCCGAGTTGAAGCGGGCTGTCTCCTCCCTGGGAGCCGACGGCGCTGCCGCCGCGCAGCAGCCGAAGCCCTACTTCCTCAGCTACGCCGTCTCAGACGGCACGGCTGTCGCCATCAGCGCACAATATGGCGCAATCACCAGTTCCAACGAGGCCCATCGCCGTTCCGTGGACGTGCAGGTCCGGCTGGGTAGTCCCGCCGAAGACAACACCCATGGTGACCATCGCACCAGCGCACTCACGACAATGCCGCTTCCGCTCACCGACGACCGCGACGCCATCGCGCGCTCACTCTGGTATGCGACCAACCGCGGCTATGCCCGCGCGCTCGACGGCTTCCTGAAAGTCAAGACCGAACAGCAGGTGCGCGCAAAGGAAGAGGACGGATCAGCGGACTTCAGCACAGAAAAAGCCGAGACAGCCGTGCTTCCGTCCCCGTCCGCATTCGTCGTGGATCGCGCCGCGTGGGAACAACGCCTGCGCGAGATTTCCAGCCTCTTCTCCCATTACCCCGACGTATTCGCAGATTCCGTCCAGTTCGAGGCTTCGACTGAAACCGATTACTTCGTCTCGTCCGAAGGCGCTCGCGTGGCCACGCCCGGACACGTCGCACGGCTGATCGTCGTTGCACGCACGCGCGCTGCCGACGGCATGGACCTGTTTCGCGCTGAGACTTTCGAGGCCGAATCTCCTGCTCATCTGCCCGATCAGAAGACGGTCACTGAAAAGACCATCGCGATGGCGAAGAACCTCGAAGCCCTTCGCATCGCCCCAATCACTGAGCCATTCAATGGCCCGGCAATCCTCAGCGGACGCGCCTCCGCTGTTTTCTTCCACGAGGTGCTCGGCCACAGGCTCGAAGGCCAGCGCCAGCGCGGCGACGAAGAGGGTCAGACCTTCACGAAGCTGCTCGGCAAACCCATCCTGCCAACCTTTCTCAGCGTGGCCGACGACCCCACACTCAGCAGCTTCCACGGAACGTCGCTCAGCGGCCATTACGAGTACGACGACGAGGGCCAGGCAGCACGCCGCGTCGACCTGATCAAAGATGGCGTCCTCGAAACGTTCCTCATGTCGCGCCTGCCGATTGCAAGCGTCGCGCAAAGCAATGGCCATGGCCGCGCCGAAGCGGGCCACATGCCCACCGGACGCCAGGGCAATCTCATCGTGACCTCGTCAAAGACCGTCCCCGAATCCGAACTCCGCGTCATGCTCATCGCCGAAGCGAAGAAGCAGGGCAAAGCCTACGGGCTCTACTTCGAAGACATCTCCTCCGGCTTCGCGGTGACCACGCGGCGTTCGCCGCAGGCTTTCCAGGTAATCCCACTGGTCGTCTACCGCGTTTACGTGGATGGCCGTCCCGACGAACTGGTGCGTGGCGTCAGCATTGTCGGAACGCCTCAGGCTGCGCTGAACAACATCCTGGCAACCGGTGACAAGCAGGACATATTCAACGGCATCTGCGGCGCCGAGTCGGGTAGCATTCCCGTCAGCGCCGTCGCTCCGGCCATGCTCGTTAGTTCGATTGAAACGCAACGCCAGGCGCAGGGGACCGCGCGTCCGCCAATCCTGCCGCCACCCAATGCGTCCGCGACGGCGCCAAATTCTGATAAAGGAGCGAAGTAATCGATATGCTCCTGAAATTGTCCCAAATCAAACGCACTTCGGCCGGAGTTATCGCTGCGCTCTTCCTTTCTGCCACGACTTTGGTTACATATGCGGCAACGCCACAGGATGCGGCCAAAGACGATCCGATCCTGCGCGCGATGCAGGCCGAACTCGAACGCGAGCAAGCGCAGTTGCTCCTTCCCGGCATGCAGCGCCCCTACTTCATCGAGTACCGCATCGACGATTTCGCGACGTACGAGGCAGTCGCCAACTATGGCGCGCTGGTCCGCGAAGAGGCCGGCCACCAGAGGATCGTGCGGGTCACGGTCCGCATTGGCAGCTATGACACGGATTCCAGCACCATCCGGGGAGATGGTTCCCTGGCGCTTGCGGCAATCGACAATAATCCCGAGGCGCTTCGCTACTCCCTGTGGACCGCGACCGACGAGGCATACAAGAACGCGCTGCGTGCCTACTCGACCAAACAGGCAGCGTTGAAGCGGTTTCAGACTCCGCCCACCGAGAAGGACTTTGCTGCCGCGAAGCCGAATGTGTACATCGGCCCGCTGGTTGCACTCGACATCGACCGAGCCGACTGGAAGCGCCGCATCGTCGACGCCAGCGGACTCTACGCTACCGATCCAGAGGTCCGTGCATCGTCCGCGAATGTGCAGTACTCGAGCGCAAACCTGCGCGGCATCGCGGTGAATCGCTATCTGGTCAACACCGAAGGCACCATCGTGCGACAGGGATACAGCGGCTACAACGCCATGATCGGTGTTGGCGCGCAGGCAGCCGACGGCATGCAACTTGCCCGCGAGAACGGCACCACCGCTACCGCGGCAAAGGACCTGGAGCCGTGGCCCGCCTTCCGCCGCCGCGTTATCGACGACCTCAAGAGCCTGGAGGCGCTGCGGAATGCGCCAGTCGTTTCGGCGGAAGACTACCACGGGCCCGTGCTGTTCAGCGGTGACGCTGCCGCGGACGTCCTGAACAGCCTCTTCATCCCAAACGTGGAAGCGAAGCGGCCCGAGATGGGCACCACCGCGCGCACCACCGGGGTGTATACGTCGAGCTTCCATGCCGGCGTTCTGCCTGAGTTTCTCAACGCGACAGACGATCCGCTGACGACAACCTTTGCCGGCCACTCCTTGCTCGGTGCCTACGCGGTAGACGATGAGGGCGTGCCGGCGCAGCCTGTCGACATCGTCGCGAATGGCAAGCTGCAGAACTTTCTCATCGGACGCACTCCAATCAAGGACTTCCCGGGCTCCAACGGCCACGGCCGCGCACCCGTGGGACAAGGCGCTCAGCCGCACGCGGGCGTCATGATCTTCAAGTCGAAGACACCACTAAGCGCCGACGCAATGAATGCGCGCCTGCTCTCAATGGCCAAAGACCAGAGCCGCGACGTGTACGCGGTCGAGACGCTCGGCGGGCCGCTCGCGCCACGAGTTCTCTACCTGGTGCATCCCGACGGCAGTCGCCAGCTGGTGCGCGGCGCGGTCTTCGACGAACTCGACAACCGCAGTCTCCGTTCCGGAATCGTCGCCGCCGGTGAAGACGAGTACATCGCCAACTCGCTCGGCATCGTGCCCTCAACCACGATCGCGCCGAGCCTTCTCTTCGACAGCATCGGCGTCAAGCGCGCTGCCGAAGAGCAGCAGAAGCTCCCCTACTATCCGCCGCCGACGGAAACGCAGGCAGCCAAGTAGCGCAATTCGTCTGTGAGTGCGCTAGTTCAGCCGGACAATATACGGCTGTGCGCTGGGATCGGGAATGTGGATGCTGTCGGCAATCTGGTCGGCCGATCGCTTGTCCTCATTCTTCGGATTGATCCGCACCCAATGACCCGTCGGTCCGGCGAACTCAATCACTTTGGCGGTCGTATAGCGGCGCATCAGGTCGTTCTTCAACCGGATCGCCTCCGTCTGATCCAGGAACGCGCCGATCTGCACGCACCATCTTCCGGCCGGATCGACGCCCGGATGCTCCGGTGGCGCAAACGCCTCGACCCGCACCCTCGCCGTCCCCGGACGATAGATATCCACCGCCTTCGCTGCCGCCAGCGACAGGTCGAGGATGCGTCCATCGATGAATGGCCCGCGATCCGTGATGCGCACCACGACCGACTCGTTGTTGCTCAGGTTTGTGACTCGCACGATCGACCCCATGGGCAGCGTGCGGTGCGCCGCCGTCATTGCGTTCTGATCGTAGATGGTGCCGTCCGCGCCCTTGCGATTATGATACGGAGGCCCATACCAGCTCGCCAACCCAGTCTCGCTCGACACTGGCTTTCCTTGCGGCTCGAGTTGCGAAGGAGTCCCGGCCGACCTACTCCCCGCACTTGGCTTGCCCGAACCCAAATCACCTGAACCAGGACGCGCCGGATGCCCATTGCCCAAATCATCATCCGAGGCCTGCACTGTCGGCGTTGGAGGCGGCTGATACGTTACCGTCGCCTGCTTGTGCCGGCAACCTGCAACCCCGAACACCAGCGCCGGCAGAAGTACCCGGCAAACTCTGGAAGCTCCACCCCATCGGCGATGTGGAATGCGGCTCAAGGCTTGGGTGCATCCTTATCCGGAGTGGGTGGCGCCGCCTGCGCAGCCGCCGCCGCGGCACGACGATCGTCCATCCGCTGCGCCAGCTTGTGCAACTCCGCGGCCGCAGCCCGTAACGCCTGCGATCCGTTGCGCCGGATGTCCGGGACCACCTCGTCGTTGATATACGTCACGACGTTGCGAACCTCTTCCTCCGCGCGCGTAGCAGCCTCGCGCAACTGCTGCTCCCAGCGTCTCGGCGCCTCATTGGGCATGGGTACACCTCTCCACAATCCAGTATGGCGACGCGAAAAACCGCGGGTCAATGCCGGAATCGTGTTATTAGATGCAAAGTGCCCGATTGGTAATGCTCGTCTGGCGCACGCCGAGCACTCCCGCGGCTCGCCCTTCGACCTTCATTTCCCACCCATCCCATTGAAAGAAAAGACGCAGCCGCTTTGATGTGTAAATCCCCCGGACGGGTTGCGCGAATGCCCCAAAAATCTCGTTGCCAACGGCTATTTTCCCGGCTACATTTATGTGACTCAGAAATATTCTGACGTGGAGCGCGCCCCATGGGAGCGATTATTCTTCTTGCGGCGCTTTCCCTCGCCTTGTCGGAGGCCACCTCCCTCTGCCCGTTGTTGCTGGCACAGACGCCGTACATCGTGCCCCCGGCAGCGTCGGCGTCAACGACGGCAACAGGAATATTGACGACCGCGGCGCCCGATATCACAAATACCCAGTTGGCCCTGCTTCCAGACGCGCCTCTCCCTGTAGCGGCCGCCGTCGTAATCGCGCCCGTCATGACTATCGCCCCAACGCCAAACCCCTACACGCCATTCCTCAACTCCACGGCCCCCGCGCCGCTCACACCAAAGCAGAAGGCGCTGCTCGCCTTCCACAACTTCAAGGATCCAGGCAACCTCGCCTCCGTCGCATACACCTCCGCCATTGCAATCGGCACGGATGCGCACACCGCCTACGGCCCCGGCTGGAAGGGCTTCGGTGAGAATTTCGGCTACAGACTCGTCCGCGACGCCACTGCCGAGGTCGTCGGCACCTTCCTCATCCCATCTATCACCCACGAGGACCCGCGCTACCACCGCATGCCCGACGCCTCCGCTCCGCGGCGCGTGCTCCACGCCGTCTCCCGCACCGTCATCGCTCAGAGCGACACTGGCAAACTCATGCCCAATTACGCGACGCTACTCGGCACCCCCATCCGCGCGGAGATTGCCAACCTCTACATCCCTGGCGTCCGGTGCAACCTCCCCGGCACGGCCGAGCGCGTGCTCACCAGCTACGCCGAAAACCCCATCGACAACCTCGTCACCGAGTTCCTGCCCGACGTAGCGAAGCACGTCCACCTCCACGTCCTCTTCGCGCAGCGCCTTCTCAACCAGGCCACCGGCAGCCGCTAGCCCCCTTCCGCTCTATCCGTCGCCCCGCCGACACTCCACTCAGCGCGCCCTTTCCCCATTCAATGCAACATATTGCCGTTCGCTAAACCCACCTTCAAATGCTTGCCAAACCCCCGTAAGCTGGAGGCTGAAGAGCATCTCGTTCGGCAACGAAGATGCCATGTGAAATTCCGCACGGCCCGTTGCACTGTGCTCCCTCATTCGCTCGAAGCGCCGATCATGGGCCCCAGTCAAGACCCCGGCCATTCCGACCAACCTTCTTCAGGAGAGAAACCCCAATCATGGCAAAGCGCGCAAAGGTAATGGAAAAAGTTCTGGTTCAGGCCGCCAAGGGCGGATGGGTCGTATACAGCAGGCTCAACTCGCTGGTCAGCGACAGCCCCAGCTTCACGCCCAAGTGGAGCGACAAGCCCCTGCTCAAGTCCTACCAAAAAGAGAAGCCGCCCCTGGGCTGGCCGCGCACCACTGACTCTCTCTGTCCCAAATGCGTTCCCGAAATCCGCCAGCAGATCGTGGACGGCAAGCTGCCCCACGAGATCCTGCTCAACGAAAAGGTCGGCGAGATCAAGGCCCAGATCATCGAGCGCGACGGCAAGATCCTCATGGTCAAGGACTGCCCCATCCACGGCCACTTTGAAGACGTGATGTCCATCGACACCGCCTTCTTCAAGCACCTCGAAGAGGTCTTCCCCGGCCGCGACATCCGCGCCCACAACGATGGCAAGCTGCACAATCATGGGACGTCCACCGTCACCCACGGGCGCGGCTCGGTCCTCACCATCGACCTCACCAACCGCTGCAACATGATGTGCGATCCCTGTTTCATGGACGCCAACCAGGTCGGTTTCGTCCACGAACTCACATGGGACGAGATCAAGACCATGCTGGACAATGCCGTCACCATCAAGCCCAAGCGTCAGATGAGCGTGCAGTTCTCCGGCGGCGAGCCCACGCTCTCCCCTTACTTCCTTGACGCCGTCGCCTACGCCCGCAAGGTCGGCTACACCAGCGTCCAGGCTGCCACGAACGGTATCGAATTCGCCAAGTCGAAGGAGTTCGCCAAGGCCGCTGCCGAAGCCGGTCTGCGCTACGCCTACCTTCAGTTCGACGGCATCGGCAATGCCGCCAACTCGCACCGCAAGGTCGGCAACGCATTCGACGTCAAGCTCCAGGCGATCCATAACCTCTACGAAGCCGGCGTCGACATCGTGCCCGTCACGACCATCGTCAACGGCATCAACAACGAGCAGGTCGGCCGCATTATCCAGTTCGCGCTCGACAACCCGAAGAAGATCAACTTCCTCAGCTTCCAGCCGGTCAGCTTCACCGGCCGCGACGAGGCGGTTTCAGACGAACGCCGCGCCGCCCAGCGCTACACCCTTTCGCACATGGCCCACGACGTCAAGAACCAGACAGGCCTCGGCGAGCCCACGCGCGACTGGTTCCCCATCTCCTTCATGTCCACCTTCTCCGATTGGGCCGACCTCGTGCATGGCCCCGACCGCGACTGGGGCCAGCTCTCCTGTGGATGCCACCCGAACTGCGGCATCTCCATGGCGCTGATGATCGACAAGGAGACCAAGGAAGCCGTGCCGGTCACCGCCTTCATCAACGCCGACCGTCTCGCCAAGGACATCGCCCGCGTCAACGACGCAGCCCGCGGCAAGTATATGACCATGATTGGCGCAGCGCTCGCGCTCATTCGCAACTACAAGCCGAACATGGCGCCCACCCACTTCAAAATCAAGGACCTGCTCACCAAGTTCGATAAGAGTTTCGGCGCCTCCGGTCGCGACTACGGTAAAGTCACTGCCGATCGCACCATGGAAGACATCAAGAAGCGCCGTGGTGATCGCTGGAACTTCCTCTTCATCGCCGGCATGTGGTTCCAGGACTTGTTCAACTACGACTTCCGCCGCACCGAGCAGTGCATCATCCCGTACGCCACGCAGGAGGGCGAAATCTCCTTCTGCGCCTACAACACCGGCGTGGGCTGGCGCAACATCATCGAGAAGATGCACATGACCTCCACCCTCACCAAGTGGTACGAGGAGCATGGGCGTCACGAGATCTTCGCGGGTGGCAAGAAGGTTGGCCTCGACACAGCGGACAAGTACGACCTGGTCCTCAACGAGGATCACGTCCACGCCGCTGCCAACGATACCTTCGAGAAGTCGGGTATCGCCAAGAACGCGAGGGAAGAGAAGATCCGCGCACGTGACGCAAAGCTGAAGCAGGACGCCGAAAACGCCCGCATGGCCAAGCTCTACCGCAAGGAAATCCTCCAGGAACCCGACGCCCCAGCAGGATTTATCTCCCTGGGCGAAATCAAGCCCGCCGCCACCCCCGCCCCCAAGGTAGAAGAGACCGTAGCCGGCGACTAAGCTACTTACACATTACGAAGCCACCGACTCATTATGAAACGACGGCCGCCCAACGGGCGGCCGTCGTGTTGATGCTCAAGACTCCCAGGGCTTGTCATTACTCCCAGAGCTTCCCCACCCATGACGGTGAGACTGTCATGAATGGGGCACCCGGCACTTTTTTTGCAAGCGGCTTTAGTGGATGTCGAACTGCTCGGGATGCAGGCTTGGATCGCTCTTGACGAGAATCGTCTTGCCAACCATCTCTTCCATCTCCTGCAGCCACTTCGCCCCCGATGTCTTCAGTTGTTTGACGACTTCGGGGTGGACGCGCAGCATGACGTCTCCACGGTCGAGATGCTTGTGCATCTTGCGCATCTCGATGTAGATGTCGTTGCAGACGGTGACCGGCGATTTGACCATTCCGGTGCCGGTGCAAACGGCGCAAGTCGTCGACAGAGTGCGTTCCAGCGACTGCTTGACGCGTTTGCGGGTGATGGCGACCAATCCGAAATCATTGAACTGAAGCACCTTCGATGGCGCGCGATCCGTCTTCAACTCGTCTTCGAGCGCTGCCATGACGCGGTTACGGTTCTTCCGCTCATCCATGTCGATGAAGTCGATGATGATGATGCCGCCAAGGTCGCGCAGACGAATCTGGCGAACGATCTCGGGGATGGCATCGAGGTTGGTCTTGACGATGGTGTCCTCGAGCCGCGCCGTCTTGCCGACGAACTTGCCAGTGTTGATGTCGATGGCGACGAGCGCCTCGGTCTGATTGATGACGATGGAGCCGCCCGACTTGAGCCATACCTTGGAGCGCAGCGCCTTGTTGATCTCTTCGGTGATGCCGAACTGCTCGAAGAGCGGCGTGTCTTTGAGGTAGAGCTTTACACGGCGGATGAGCGACGGCTGGAAACGCTGTAGGAAGCGCAGGACGCGCTCATACTCTGTCTCGGTGTCGACCCAGATGGCGGAGAAGTTGTCGGTGACCTGATCGCGCAGTATGCGCTCGATCAGGTTGAGGTCGTGGTAGATCAGGGCCGGCGACTTGGACGATTCGGAGCGATTCTTGATGTCGGCCCAGAGGTTGAGCAGGAAGCGTAGATCGCTGCGCAGCTCCTCTTCGCTGGCGCCCTCGGCTGCGGTGCGAACGATGAATCCGCCAGTAGCATCGCCCTTTTCGCTGAGCAGGATTTCCTTCAGGCGGCGGCGTTCGCCGTCCGACTCGATCTTGCGGGAGACGCCGGTGTGGTTGACTGTCGGCATGAACACCAGGAAACGGCCGGGAAGCGCAATGTGCGAGGTGATGCGCGCACCCTTCTTGGCGATGGGCTCCTTCGCAATCTGAACCAGAATCTCCTGGCCTGGCTTCAGCAGATCGCTGATGGCGGGAAGATTGGTGGATTGCATGGAGTGGCGTCCGTGGCCGTTGCCATGCCCGGTGCGCCCACTGCGGCCGCGGTCATTGCGATCGCGATCGCCGCGGCCACGACGTCCATCGCGCCTTCCGCCACGACGCTCGTAATCACGGCTGGGGTCGCGGCCCGGAGCAGAAGCTTTCTTCTCTTCGCTGCGATCGGTTTCGCTGGCCTGGCCGAACTGCTGCTCGAAGAACTCTGCGTCGGCGGCATTGCCGCTGCGCGCTTTCTGTTCATGGACGTCATACTCAGCTTGACTGGCCTCGTCTGTGTCGGCGTGTTGTTCGAGTTCGTAGGATTCCTGGCCCTCGAGACCGCCCTCTTCCTCTTCCTCTTCTTCGTCGAGATCGTCTTCCTCGAGGTCATCCTCCTCGCTGTCGTCCTCGTCTTCCACCTCGGGCATAGTGCGCGTGATGTTGTCGATGGACATCTCGCGAAGCATGGTGCCAAGATCGGCCGCACCTTCCACAGTCTCCTCGTCGAAGTCGTCCAGCTCTTCAATCGAACTGGCGTGGAAGGTTGAACCCTCGGAATCGTCTTCTTCTTCGAGAATCTCTTCGGCAAGCTGGCCGGATCCAGGAGCGAAGCCGCCGGTAAACCCGGCCTCCGCGACCTCAGACACGACCGCGCCTTCGTGCCGGATTGGCGATGCCGGTGCGGGAACCTCCATCGGAGCCGGGTGAGACGCCGTGTCGGGCAGAGCTTCCACGGGCTCTGAGAACATCTCGCCGGTTGGAGAGATTGAAGTGATGTCGTGGGCTGGCGCGGCGGGCTCTTCTGCGGGCGGCGCGGCGGCCGAAGTAGCCGCGAGGGCCGGCTCGATCACTTCTTCGGCAAATTCGGCTGGAGGTTCGAGCGTCGTTGCGCTCTGGCGGTACTCGCTGCGCGAGAGCGGATCGAAGCGGTGGGACGCAGAGGCGTCTGCGGGTTCATATTCGACGTCGTGCGCCGGCTCGGATACTGCGCCTGTTTCAAGGACGTCGGGCGCGGCAGCTTCGGATGCCTGGACGGCTTCGGTGCTGTGCGCGGTGAGATCCGGAACGATCTCGATTTCGGGCGTTGCCTCCGGGATGATGGGCTGGCGCTCGATCTCTGGCTGAGTTACCACGGGAGCCTGGTTGCGAAGTTCAGAGATATCGCGGCGAGTCTCGGTACGCGCATTTCGGTCGGAACGAGCGTCGTGTCTTGGTTCGCGATCGAAATCGCGGTGCGGCCTGCGTTCTTCCGGGCGCGATTCGGCCGGACGCCGGCGGGAGAGGGTCTCTCCGGGGAGGGTTTCTCCTCCGTCCCACCCGGCTGCGATGGTGTAGAGGTTGGCTGGTGGGGCAAGCGTGATGGAAGGCACCGGCGCGCTTGGCTGACTGGCCGTTTGGCTAGCCGGGGTCACAGGTTGTTCGCTGCCCTTGCGGTACTTGGAGAGCGACTCGCCGGGGAGAATGATCGGTTCGGATGCCGCTCCGGAGGTCTCGTCCGCGTAAGCATCGGCGATCGGACCAGTCTCACCCTTGTTCGCGCCGTAGATCTCGCGCGCAGGCGTGAATCCGCGTGGTCCGCGCTGCTCGGGACGCCGGCTGTCGCGGCGTGGCCCGCGGCCTTCATCTCGCCGACTGCGATCGCCTGGGGCGTGACGCGATTCGGCGGCGCCATCAAACTCATGGTACGGTTCGGGCTCAAAAGCTGACTCTTCTTCCGGGGCGCCCGGTGTCTCCGGATAAGCCGCTGCGGAGTTCTCCTGGGTCAGATCGCCTGGTTGGCCAGAAGCGCTGCGTCCGCGACGGCGTCCGCGCCGTCCCCGCCAGCGACGGCTTCCATCGGCACCGGGAGCTCCCTCGCCCACGCTGGAGGCGTCGGCAGAATCGCTGGAGGGGATAACGCTGGCGTCGCTAACAACACGCGGCGCTTCCCCGCGGTCCGATGGGGTGCGATCTGTTGAGCTGCGGTCTTGATTGCGATCGCGGTCACGGCCGCCTCGACGCCCTCTGCCGCCCCGGTCTAAACCCCGTCCGCCGGATTCGCCGCGGGGGGCTATGTCGCCCGATTGTTCGCCATTGGCGATGCGCGGCGCGCGGGGCGTGGCCGGGGCCGTGTCGAATTCTTCCGGATTCGGAGTTTCCTCCATGAAATCAGTGATGTAGAGGAACGCGTCGCGTTCCAGGCCGATCTCCACAAAGCTGGATTGCATGCCAGGGAGTACGCGGGTGACGCGACCGTTGTAAATCGAGCCTGCGAGCGTGTATTCGTTCTCTCGCTCGTAATAGATTTCGGTGAGTGCTTCGTCTTCGACGATAGCCAGACGCGTCTCATGAGGCGTACTGGAGATGTAAATTTCTTTCGACATTGGTCCTGCTCTTTCTGCCCGTTCCGGGTTTAGGGACCGGAGTACGAGCGGCAGGGCAGGCGAAAGATCGGAGGGGCTCTAGCGTGGTGCTAGGCGCCGCTCACCGGGGATGCGGACAGGGTACGGGTTCGCGAAGCAGTGTAGACCGATGGGTGCAGGCAGGAGTCGAGACTCAACGCAGACTGCGTCCAGAGAGCACCGAAGACAGGGGCTATCTGGCTGATACTGAAAACAATCGGAGACACGGGATATGCTTCGAACGAAAACTGGCATGCGGAGTTTGTGACCAAAACAACCTCAGATCGTACTTGAGGCGGGGCCGTTCGCCATCCGGATGCAATCATTCCCTTCAAACCTGTCCGGCCATCGGACTTGATCTCTGCCTGGCCGGCCTTTTTTCTAAAATCTTCAAAATCAATTGCCGCGATCCCGGCGCCTTGCGCCAAAGGGAGCGGGGGTTGCGCCGGCATGGTGTGACAGCCGGGTAAATCCAGTATGCACCAAAATCGCCGTGCGCGCTTGCACGGCCTCGGTTTCAGGAAGTGCGCATCTCGGTTCGGGCTATTTGTGTCCGGGATTTATTCGAGAATCAGGACGTGCCTGCTGTATTCGGTGCCGGCCAAATACCTCATCCCTTTGTCCATGGTTACCAGGGTTCCGCCTTCTTTTATCGCGAGTCCGAGGAGATAGGCGCCGGTGATCTGCTGGTGGCCGAAGACTCTTTCCATAAAGGGAGCCGCAAGCATGGTCCAATCGTCCTTGATGGACCAGAAGCGATAACCAGGATGATCGATGAGGGCGGCCAGCACTCTGCTCGCATCCTTGACGGAAAGCGATCCGATCTTAGGGTTTGTCAACAACCGCAGAAGGCCCGCCCCGGTCAGTGCGCAGACACCCCAATCGGAGTGGCCGGGGCCGTCGAGCCATTGCGTCGCCTTGGCGTAGTGCTCGTGGTCTACGTCTGTAAGAGCCATCAAGACGTTTACGTCGGCAAGGTATTTAGTCTCACTCAACCTCGTCCTCTAGAGCTTCCTTGACCATTTCGGAGGTAATTACCCTGCCCCGGGAGGCAATGACTACGAGCCCGTTGGGCGCGACCTTGAGCCGCGAGGACATGGGCGCAGAATGCGGTTCGCCGATCTTCCGCACTGCTTCGTTAATTGCCGCGCTCAGGGTGATTCCCCGCCCCTTCGCATACAGCGATGCAAGCTGGTAGGCGTCGTCGTCGAGGGTGATGCTGGTTCTCATATAAGTATAATGCACCTTTTCTAATTTTGGTGCAATATTAGTTTATTGGTGCGTTGTCGAAAGTATGCACCGATGCACAGCCGAAATGATGTAGTAGCGAAACGTCCAATATTCTCAATTCACAAAGCGGCGCATGCGAATATTCATCACAATGCCAAGCGCAAGAAAAGTGAACAGAATCGACGACCCGCCGTAACTCATCAGAGGCAGCGGAATTCCCGTAACCGGCATCAGGCCGACGACCATCCCTATATTCACTACGATCTGGAAGAGGATGACCGCGACCACTCCCATGACGATGAAGGAGCCGGGCATGTCGGATGCCTGTTGAGCGTTTTGAATCAAACGCGTCAATATGAGGAAGTACAGCAGCAGGATCCCCATGCCCCCGACAAAGCCGTGCTCCTCACAAAAGGCCGCGAAGATGAAGTCGGTATAGGGAATGGGCAGGAAATCGCCCTGTGTCTGCGTGCCTTTATTGGTGCCTTTGCCCCAGAGACCGCCGGAACCGACCGCGATCAGGGACTGCTTGATCTGGTAGCCGGAGCCCTTGGGGTCGCTGTCGGGATTGATGAAGCTGTTGATGCGGGCCTGCTGGTACGGCTTCAGGCGTTTGCCGCTCATCCATGCGGCGCCGATGACGATCGCAAAGCCCAGCAGGAGGATGGCGACCTTCTTTATCCGGATTCCACCCAGAAAGAGCCCTGCGACGAGCACCGGGAAATAGGTCAGCGCGGTTCCCAGATCGGGCTGCTTCAGCACCAGAGCCATGGGAATCCCGACCATCGCGAAGGCCTTGCCAATGTCGATCCAATTGAGTTCACGCCCTGCCAGCCCCCAGAAATACCGGGCTACGGCCAGGATCAGAATCAGCTTGACCCACTCCGACGGCTGAAAGTGCATGCCGCCGCCGAGATTGATCCATCTCCTTCCTCCCATCACCTTTGTGCCCACCAGCATGACAGCCACCAGCGAGAGTATTCCGACGCCATACGCCCACGGCGCAAGATCGATCAGCCAGTGATAATCGATCACCGAGATGAGGAACATCAGGACAACGCCCACGACCAGAAACTCGATCTGCTTGTGGTCGAAGCCACGGAACTTTGTCTGAAGCGTGGCCGACTTGATCTCGAGCACGCTGATCACCGACATCAGCAGCACCAAGGTCAGGAGCATCCAATCGAAATCACGGAAGGAAGAGAAGCGGCGCATGGGCTGAAGTCAGGTCTCGGTAAGGGTTGCGGCTGAGGCTTAGTTGGGCATGGGCGGGAGCGAATACGGGGATTCTTCGCTGCGCTCAGAATGACAAACGGTGAAAGAATTTCGACAAACGGTGAACGGGTTATACCGCCTATTTCGCAGACGGGGGCTAGTTGGAAGTGGACGTCTTTGGAACTGCGGGGCCCGGCGCAGCCACGGAGATCGCGGTAGGCGGGGCGGGAGAAGTTGGGCGTGTGGATGCCGTAGGTTCGACGCTTGGGCTGACGGCGGGTTTGGGCGTCTCCACCAGGCGAAGATTGCCTTCGCGTTTGCGCTGCTTGGTGACGAAGGCATTGACGACCTGCGCGGCAAGGGGCGCGGAGGCTTCGGCTCCCCAGCCGCCGTGCTCACACAGGACGGCGACGACGATATCTGGATTGCGGCGCGGCACCATGCCGACGAACCAGGCGTTCGCTCGCTCGCTTCCGGTTCCCAGGCTGGTTGCGCCGGCGCTGTGATTCACAACCTGGGCGGTGCCGGTCTTGCCGGCGAAGTCGATGCCTTCAAGATGCACGGCGCCTCCTGTTCCGCCAGGACCTAGCGTCGCTGCCATGGCGTCGGTGATGGTCTCCCAATTTTCGGGCGCGATGGCAACCACGCGATCGCCGCTGCCGGGATAACTCGTTTCAACGGCAGATTCCATGCCCTTCGGAAGTTCGTCCGGGAAGACCACGTGCGGCCGCTTCAGCACGCCTCCGGAGGCGATGCCGCTGAGCGCACGAGCAAGCTGCAGCGGCGTCACCGTCACGGCGCCCTGGCCGATGCCCACCGAGATCACCTCGCCCGCATACCACTTATCATGGAAGTTCTTCAGCTTCCAGGCGGTCGACGGCATAGTGCCTGATGCCTCGTCGGGCAGGTCGATCCCAGTCTTCTGCGAGAGGCCGACTCCCGTCGCGTACTTCGCGATGGTGTCGATGCCGAGTTTCTCCGCGAGCGTGTAGTAGAACGTGTCGCAGGACCACGGAATCGCGTGGTCGATGTCCACCGTGCCGTGGTGTTTGTCGCATGCGAAGAAGCGGCCGAAGAAGGTGCCGCCGCCGGCGCACATGACGCGCATGGTCTGGGCGACGTTCTCCTGAAGGCCGGCGAGCGACATGATGATCTTGAAAGTCGAGCCGGGCGCGAGCTGCGCCTGGATGGTCTTGTTCATCAGCGGATGGTTGGGATCGTTGATGATCGACGACCAGTACGTCTTGCTTAGCCGGACGGCAAACTCGTTGGGGTCGAACGTCGGCCGCGATACCATCGCCAGAATCTCCCCGGTATGCGGGTCCATTGCTACCAGCGCGCCATTCTTGCCTTCCATCACCCGTTCCGCCACGCGCTGCAGGTCGAGGTCGATGGTGAGTCGAAGGTCCTTGCCGGGGATGGCGACAACCTGCCCAAGCTGGCCGACCTCTTTGCCATGACTGTTGACGACAACATCGCGCGATCCGTCGGTGCCGCGCAGCAGGCTGTCGTAGGTCTCCTCAACGCCGGACTTGCCGACAACGTCGCCTGGCTCGTAGAAGTCGTACTTCGAGCTATTGAGGTCTTGTTCGGATACTTCGCCGACGTAGCCGATCAGGTGTGCGGCGAAGCCGTCGCGCGGATACAGCCGGCGCTGTTCGTCCAATGTCTCGAGCTCGGGAAGTTCGTTGCGGTGAGCCTCGATGAACGCCTGCTCATCGGGAGTGATGTCCTGTTTCAGCGGAATCGGCTCGTATTTCGGCGAAAGTGCGAAGCGTCGCAGCGTGGCCTGAATCTGCTCAACCGGCAGATTGAGACCGCGCGCGATGAGGGGAATATCCGCCTGCAAATCTTTGACCTGCTCGCGCAACAGATAGCAGGAGACTGAAGGGTAGTTGTCGACCAGGATGTGGCCATCGCGGTCGAAGATCTTGCCACGCGGCGCCATTACCGGAATCTTGCGAACACGGTTTGCTTCAGCGAGCAGGCGGTAGTTGTTCACCCCGAGAATCTGCAGCCGCCACATTCCGGTGGCGAGCACGGCGAGCAGCAGCACCACGATGTACTGAGTGGCGTGCAGCTTGCCTGCGGAAACCTTCTCATCGCGGGCGAAATGCCGTTCGGGGTTTGAGACGATGCGCACGTTTTCAGCTCTACTTACTCTCAGTGTACTTCTTCTGCCACCCACATCTGCTAGTGCCTTGGAGTGCAACTTCAGCGTCATTCGGACCCGTTTTCGACTCGTGCCCGGAAATTGGGTTCATTCTGTTTGAACGGATCGGCGCTACTCCCGGCTCTTCGAGCGATCAAGCAGGAAGAAAATAGGAATGGCCACCGCCATATTCACAACAGCGCGAAGGAGTTCATGCAGCCACAATAAATGGAAGCCGCGAATGCCCAGCAGCCGGCGCTCGATCAGGTAGAGAAGTGCGCTCTGGACGAGCGAGAATCCGAACGTCAGGATCGCCCGTGTGCCTGTGTTTTCAACGTCGATGCGGCTGCCGAGACTGGCGGCCGCGTAGCCGATCACGGACTTCGCCATGCCATTGACGCCGATCGGCTGGCTGGTGAGTACGTCCTGCAGCAGGCCGATGGTCGCGCCAGTCGTGGTTCCGGCGATAGGGCTGCGGCGGCTGACCGCGAAGAATAAAGTGACGATCAGCGGCAAATCGAGGATTGCCAAACCTGGAAGCAGTCTGGGCAGAAGCACCTGCAGCAGGATCGCACCCAGCGGCACGAAGATGGCCACGGGGAAGCTGAAGCTCTGCTGCTCGACCTCGCGGCGCGACATGTAACTGCGTGTAACCATTGTTCCTGGAGTGTTCCTCGCCTTCCACAGGCTAAATTGAAATCGGGATTCACTTCGGAGATTCGGGTTGAGGCTGGGTTTCGGGCGACGGAGGTGGTTCGTTGCCCGGCTGGTTTGGCCGTCTGGCTGGCGACTGCCCGCTTTGTGGCTGAAGCGGGGCCGCAGAATGTGGCGCTCCCGGTGTCAGCGCGGAGGCGGGCGGTGTCGATCCGGTGCTGAACCGGTCCGGATGCACCGTCGGCGGAGGATGAGGGACAACAAGCACGGCCGGCGCGGTAGGGGTGCCCGGCGGTGGGGTAGCTGCCGGAGTGGCTCCGGGGGCGGCCGGAGCCTGGTCATCGTGAATGCCAGGGAGCCGCTCGGCGCTCAAGTCAGCAGTATGCTGCGCCTCCGCAGCTGCAAGATCCCGCTGCGCGGTCGGCGTCAGCTCCGATTGGGTACCGGTAATCACCAGAACCTCCTCGACGCGGTCCAGATTGACGGCTGTGTGCACCAGAATGTCGGTATAGGGTTGATGGTCGGGGTCGGGAGCAATGCTTTCGATGGTTCCGACGGGAAGGCCGCGAGGATATACCTGGTCGCCGCCTGAGGTGAGTACCTGCTCGCCCGGCTTGATGCGCGAGTCGGCGGTGAGATTGCCGATCTGTG
>WNGR01005036.1_pt1 | contig 29211 bp, 26 predicted proteins | sample 5407581 | NCBI WGS metagenome assembly WNGR01 (sample SAMN13153383, study PRJNA577476) | soil metagenome | isolation source: 80 cm soil or saprolite under Garry oak tree replicate 2 | place: USA:California | collected 2016-06-15
GAGAAAATGAGGGGCTATTGCGAGCCTGCAAGACGCACCCCCAATTCAGAATTTCGAAGAAGGGAAAAACCAGCATGGCGCGTTGCGGTCTAACGAGAATTGTCCCGAGGCCTTGCTATTGAACAAACGCTGAGGCGCCGTAGCGTAAGTCGTGGAACCGTCGAAGTCGTCCCCAGATAAAACGCCATTTGAGCGTTTCAAACGGCTGACAACGCGCGTGATGGGGACTCCAAAGAGCGAAATGGACGCCCGCGAAATAAAATATCGCGCCGCGAGAAAAACCAAGAATCGTCGCAGGCACCGTTAGCCTTTTTCACCCTTCTTTGAAATCCCCCGCTTGCTCGTGTGTTTCAATCACATTGCCCGCTTCATCGTAAACGCGAATCACAGCATCATGTGAGCGGCTGTAGAACTTGGCGTAGCCGATTGCGTTGCTGATTGCGTTTGCCCCAGCATACGAGGGCCTGCCTGCCCATTGCGCATGGCCAATAGGGAGCTTGGATAGATTGGCTTTGACTTGGACGGAGAAAAGCTCGCTTGCACTCTGCATCCGTGCACAAAATGTCTACCCCCCACACGGTACCCCGCCTGCCGAGGAGGTAGTCAAAGGCGACTCTTAGTCGTTACTGGTATTCATTATATTGGATAGAGATCGGACCGGGTAAATATGTAAGCACATGGATAAGGACCTTAGTAAACGTGTGCAGAAATCGTCAATGCCATCATGGCCGCATCATTTACCATCCAGCAATCAGAAACGATTCTAGCGCGATGCTATGCAGCGGGGCAGGGCATTCGTAAAAAGTGTCAATGATGCGTCAATGGGCCGGTCGTTCCCTAGTGTAAAGCTGGATTTTGAGTCCAGCGCGTCTGCCAATTCCGCCACGCCGGCACAAGCAATCGGAAGCTACGAAGCCCGCGTCGGCGCTCAAGTATTCGCAACGAGGTCCAGAGGTTGCAAACTTCGCGGCGGTCCGAAAATTTCGCGTAGAATGATTGCGTCGCGCAAACCCGATTTCGATGCAAGCAAGGTCGCTATGTCTGTTTTAAAATCTGCCCCCTTGGCAACTGGCGACATGGGTGGCGCGTAAGCTGCGGTAGGCGTTTTGATGATCGGCGGCTGTTCAACCGGCAACAGTCCTTCGTGAACTTCGAATGGGGGCGTGTCTATTATCTCCGCGCGTTTCGCAATTCCCGGTGGAGGACTTTCTCTTTGGATTAGGTCGCGTTTCCGCCGCTCTTCTCGCGTTAGATTCCAAAGCGGTGCAATTGGCGGCCGTACCGGCGCGAGCGGTCGGGGTGGAATGTGTGTGCGCGGAGCGACTGGCGGTGGTGGGCGCGTGGTTGCCGGTTGGCCAAGCGCTTCGAGGAATTTCCGAATGCGTTCTTCATCCGATTTCGTCGATGCTCTCCGGTTTGGCGGAGGCATTTCAGGCATAGATGGTGTCGATGTTTGCTCCCTCTGATTCCTGCTTGCCTTGCTGGCGGCTCTCGTCAGCAACTGGAACAAAAGCGCGGCCGCGATCAGCAAAAGGAACAGCAGATTTTCGAAATGAACGGCGATCACGCTTCGCATCGTTAAGCCCTGCCTCCTCAGCGTCAAGCGAAGACTGGAGCGGGTGACGAGGCTCGAACTCGCGACGTCCTCCTTGGCAAGGAGGTGCTCTACCACTGAGCTACACCCGCATTTTTCAGGGGGAACAAAATAATGTCCAGTGAACCGCCCGGCGCAACCTTTTAATTGCCCCACAGGATGGAATATTCTTCAAATAGTTGAATCCAAACAGGGCATTAAGCGCGTCCCATGTTCAGGAGAACCACTATGAAAAGATTGACCATTGCCTGCATTTGCTCGATAGCGCTGGCGATGGGCTTGTTTGCTCAGGCCCCGGCGACGTCGCCGACGCCTTCAGCGGCAGCAACAGCGCCGGTCACCGCCAGCGTGTCTCCATCGGATCTCGCCGACAGGATCCAACAGAAGCTGAAAAAAAAGCTTAGCGGCCAACACGGAATCATCATTGATGGGGGCGATCACGATGAAGATGCCGATCTTCGAAAGATGCGCGAATTCGTGGCGATTCCAATCGTGGCGATCGTGTTTCTGTCGATATTCGGCGCGCCTGTGCTGATCGTGATTATGATAGGAATGTTCGCTCTTTTAATCAGCCGCACGCGGCAGCGCACTATCCGAATGATGGTGGAGAAAGGTCAGCCGGTTCCCGCAGAACTGCTTGCACCGACCAAGCGAGCCGTGCGCCAGCGGTCGGATGTGCGGCGTGGCGTTATTTGGACCATGATCGGGCTCGGTGCGATGATCTTCTTTGGCGCCGTGAACGATTGGGAAGGCGGCACATGGTCATTAGGGCTAATTCCATTTCTAATCGGCCTCGGCTATCTCATCGTGTGGAAATTGGAAGGGAAGCAGGACGTTCCTCCTCCTCCGCCCCCGGTAACGTAGTATCATGACGTGGAGCTAACAGATGCGCAGCTTATTGCTCGGACTCTTGTTGATGACGATCATTATGCCTTCGCTGAACTGGTCCGAAATCATCAATCGACTGTGCGCGGTCTCCTTCGCCAGCTCACCGGCAGCGACATTGGGCTGGCCGATGACCTCGCGCAGGAGACGTTTCTGCGCGCCTACAAAAATTTGCGCAACTTTCGGGGCGAGGCGCGTTTCTCCACCTGGCTTTACCGGATTGCTTACAACTGTTTTCGGGAGCACGCGCGCAAACGTAAGGAACTGGTCGGCATCGACGAAGAACAACTGGAGCGCGAACACGATCCGCAGACGGTCGATCCCGCATTGCGCCACGATCTGATGCACGCCTTAAGTTTGCTTCCATTGCACGAGCGCACGGCTGTGGTGCTCTGTTGCCAGAATGGTTTGTCGCATGACGAAGCCGCGCGCGTCCTCGACATTCCGCTCGGCACCGTAAAGACCAACGTTTTGCGCGGCCGCGAGAAACTGAAGCGCACGCTAGCCGAGTGGGGACCGAATTGATACAATGAACGCGATGAACGACGACGACACGCTAGATCGACAATTGCGCGACGCGGCGCCGTATATCGACGACGAAGGCTTCACTGCGCGCGTTATCGCTAGTTGCTTTCCGGTGGCGGCCGCTTCGTCCGCGAAGGCGTGATCCAGTTATCGACCTTCCCGATCTGGCTGTTGCTCGTATTCGCGTTCGGCTGCGGTCTTGTGGTTGGCGCCTTCGCTGTCATCTTTGCCATTCGCAAGACGCCAGAAGCACGCGATCTAGCCCGGCTGCGGTTTTGAAACGGCGTCTCCGTTATGCTGCGGACAGCTCGCGCGCCTGCTTGACGTCCGCTTCGATCTGGCAGGCGAGCGAATCTACATTTTCAAATTTTTTTTCCGGCCTGAGATAGCGGATGAATCGCACTTCGAGATCCTTGCCGTAGATATCGCGTTCGAAATCGAGCAGGTGAATCTCCAGAATTCGCTCAGGTTTGCCGGTGCTCACAGTCGGCCGATAACCGAGGTTCACTACGCCGGGATAAACAACTCCATCCAGCTTCGCTTCGGCGAAATAAACGCCGTTTGGCGGAAACTGCTCGTTGTGGGCGCTCAAATTTGCCGTCGGAAATCCGATTTTCTTTCCAACATTGTCGCCGCGCACGACTGTTCCCAGAATCGTGTATTCGCGGCCCAGCATCTCTGCCGCCTTCGTCAGATCACCCGCTTCCACAGCCTGACGGATCGTCGTACTGCTTACCACTTCGCCATCGACTGTTACCGGCGGAATTCCGACGACGTCGAAATCAGAGCGTGTGCCGAGCTTCTTGAGTAATTCAAGATTGCCGCGCCGATTTTTTCCAAACGACCATTCGTGGCCAACGCAGATTTCGCGCAGGGGCTTCGAATGCTTCACTAATTGCCGCACGAAGTCTTCCGGCTCGGTGGCCGCAAATTGCTTATCAAACGTAATGATCAAAAGATGGGCCATGCCAAGACTGCGAATCAAATCGATCTTGTGCCGGGTGGCGGTGAGCAAATGCGGCGCCACTTCCGGCCGTAGTACTTTCTCCGGATGCGGGTCGAATGTGACTACGACAGGCGTTCCGTTGGCCGATCGAGCGTGTTCTGCGGAAGTCGAGATGACTGCCTGGTGACCGAGATGCACGCCATCGAAAACGCCGATGGCCAGAAAGAGCGGGCCTGGCAACCGCGACAATTCGGAAATGGATCGGAGCGTTTCCATCAAGAAAATGACAAATGACGAATGACGAAGTTCGAATGGCGAAAATTCGATGCGCGTCAAATCATTCGAGCTTTGATATTTGGATTGCCTTCGAGCTTCGTCATTTTCATCACGCTCCGCGCATCCTCGAAACTTCTGGAAGACTCAGCATCCGGCTAAGAATTTCTTCGCGCGGCGCGTTTTTGATTTGATCGACCGTGATCGCGTTCGCCACGTCGAAGCGGCCGGATTTTATTCGGCGCAGCGATTTCAAGTGCGCGCCGCAGCCGAGCGCCTCACCGATGTCATGCACGTAGGTGCGAACATAGAACCCTTTACTGCACAGGACGCTGAAATCGATTTCGGGTAACGCGATCCGATCGATGCTGTAACGGTAAACGTGTACGAGGCGCGTCTCGCGCTCCACCACTTTTCCCTGGCGCGCGAGCTTGTAAAGCGGCACGCCGCCATGCTTTTTGGCGGAGACCATTGGTGGCAGCTGATAAAAATCGCCCCGGAACTTTTCAAACGCGGCTCGAATTTGATTTTCATCCAGCTCGGGGATCGGTCGGTGTTGAACCACTTCGCCTTGTCGATCTTGCGTGTCAGTCGTCACGCCAAGCACAAACGTGCCGGCGTATTCCTTATCTTCGCTCATGAGCAAATCCTGAACCTTCGTGCCACGCCCCACGGTGAGCAGGAGCAACCCAGTGGCGATCGGATCCAGCGTGCCACAATGACCGATTTTCTTGGTGCCGAGTTTTCGGCGAGTCAGTGCGACGACGTCATGCGACGTCATCCCCTCCGCTTTATCGACGAGCAGGACGCCGTCAGGAGTCGCGCTTAAGGACTTCACCAATTTCCTCCAGAACCTTTTCTTCGACTTCGGCGAGGCTTCCGCGGATGCGCGCGCCAGCGGCCAGTGTGTGCCCGCCGCCGCCGAATTTCTGGCAAATCGCGCAGACATCGACGGCTTCATCTTTGGAACGCATGCTCACGCGCACCTTTCCGCCGGCCAGTTCCTCAAAGAAGACGGCGACAATAACGCCGCGGATAGCCCGGAGATGATCGATCAGTCCTTCGTTATCTTCGGGAAGAACGGCCAAGTCTGCGGCGGTTTTTAAGCTGAGGCTAAAGCTCGCCACTCGTCCGTCCTCACCAAAACGCATGGTCCGGAGAAGGTCTCGCAACAGTTCCAGCCGGCGTCGGGGATAGTTTTCGTACAATTGCTGGCTTATTTGCCCAACGTCGAGACCGCCAGCGCGCACGAGTTCCGCCGCAATCTCGAACGTGCGCGCACTGGTTTTTGGATATTGAAACGAGCCTGTGTCAGTGGAGATCGCGGCAAAAAGATTTTCTGCGATGTCATGATTGAACGGCAGGTCCTGACTCTTGATCAATCTGAAAATGATTTCTCCAGTGGCGGGCGCGCTTGAGTCGATGATTACCAGATCGCCATACCCGGGATTACTGCGATGATGGTCGATGTTGATCCAGATTTTTGCCGAGCCAACCGCGGCGAGCGTAGTTCCAAGCCGATTTTGAATTGCCGTGTCGAGTGCGACGGCAACATCGACATCAATGGCCGTGGAGGGGGGCTTGGTCAACAATTCGGCGCGCGGCAGGAAGGAATACTTTTCGAGCATGCCGTCTTCATTCCAGATACGAACGTCCTTGCCAAGTTGCTGAAGCGAGAGAGCGAGCGCGAGCTGGCTGCCGAGCGCGTCACCGTCCGGGCGAACGTGACTCAAAATCGCGAAGCACTGATTGCCGCGCAGGACCTGGCCGATTTCTTCGAACGTGGTGTTGCTCACTCGTCCTCGCTGCGGGGTTTTTCGATATCCCGCAGAATCTCAAGGACGCGCGCGCCGCGTTCAATGGAATCGTCGAGATGAAAAACCAGATGCGGCGTGTACTTCAAAACGACGTGGCGGGAGAGTTCAGCTTGCAGGGCGGGACGATGCGCTTCCAGCTTATCTATCACGCTCGCGCCTGCTGCCGAGCCGAGAGTGCTTACGAAGACGTGCGCGCTTTTCAGGTCGGCCGTAACATCGACAGCGTTGATGCTTACCAGCACGCCTTCGAAGTTTATTTCGCGCGCAACGATGGCGCTCAGCTCACGTTTTACAAGTTCGTTTACGCGTAGTTGTCGATGTTTCATTTCTAGAATACTGCAAGCCTCTGGCTTGCTGCAGCGCGAACTGGAAGCTTGGGCTATATTTACAAATTTTGCGCAATCTGTTCGAGCTGGTAGCACTCGATCACGTCGCCGACTTCATACTCGCCGAAGACGCCTAGCTTGATCCCACATTCCAGACCGGAACGCACTTCTTTCACGTCGTCCTGGAAACGGTGCAATGTCGAAATCCCGCCGTCGTAAACCGGCTGGCGCTTTCGCAGGACGCGGGCGCGCGCGGCGCGGAGGATGCGACCATCGGTGACCAAACAACCCGCGACAATGCCTCTGCTTAGCTTGAAAATCTGCTTCACCTCCGCGTGTCCGATGACTGTTTCGCGAAGCTCGGGTTCAAGCAGCCCGGCCATGGCGTCTTTGATCTGATCGAGCAGTTCGTAAATGATGCTGTACAGTTTGATCTGCACGCCTTCGCGTTTCGTAGCCGAGACCGCCATGGCCTCGACCTTCACGTTGAAACCGACTACGACCGCGTCCGATGCGCTCGCCAGCAAAATGTCCGATTCCGAGATCGGTCCCACAGCTGAGTGGATAATTTCCAAATCGACCTTTTTGCTTTCGATCTGTTTCAACGCGCCTACGAGCGCTTCGAGTGAACCTTGCGCGTCGCACTTCAAAACGATGCGCAGGACTTTTTTGCCTTGAGCGGTTTCGAGCAAGGTTTCCAAAGTAGCGCGTTGCGGAACGAACAGCTTGGTCGCGCGCTTTGCCTCGAGGCGTTCATCGCTTAGTTGCTTCGCTGCGCGCTCCGATTCCATCACGAGGAATTGATCGCCCGCATTTGGCAGGCCGGTAAAGCCAAGCACCTTGACCGGCGTTGAAGGCCCGGCTTCCTTCACTTGTTGGCCCCGGTCGTCAAGGAGCGATTTTACTTTGCCGTTGTAATCGCCGCAGATGAACGGGTCACCGATTTTTAATGTGCCCATCTGCACAATCACCGTGGCCGTGGGGCCGCGTCCGGGTTCCACTTGCGCTTCGATGACGGTGCCGCGTGGTCTGGCGGTAGGCGAGGCTTTGAGTTCTATCACCTCCGCCTGCAAAGCCATCATCTCCAGCAAGTGATCGATTCCAGTGCCTTTCGTTGCCGAAACGGGACAAACAATGGTTTCGCCGCCCCAATCTTCCGGGGTCAAACCGTGCTCCTGAAGTTGTTTCTTCACCCGGTCGATGTTCGCGCCCGGAAGATCCATTTTGTTGACAGCGACCATGATCTTCACGTGCGGTGCGGCCTTGGCGTGATTAATCGCTTCGACCGTTTGCGGCATGATGCCGTCGTCGGCTGCGATAACCAGCACGACGATGTCGGTCACATTAGCGCCGCGCGCGCGCATGGCGGTGAAGGCGGCGTGGCCCGGTGTGTCGATGAAGGTGATCTTCGTTCCATTATGCTCGACGCTGTAAGCGCCGATGTGTTGCGTGATCCCACCGGCTTCGCCAGCCGCGACGCGCGTCTTGCGAATCGCGTCCAGGAGCGTGGTCTTCCCATGATCTACGTGTCCCATGAACGTGATGATGGGACCGCGCGGCTTAAGTTCCTCTTCCTTTTCAATGACCGGAGGAGGCGGCGCCACGACCACTTGTTCCACTTTGTGAACGCCGGCGCCCTTTTCGCGGCGCTCCTTTTCCAGAACGAACCCATGATTCTCCGCGATCTTGGACGCGAGGTCCGGTTCGATTGTCTGGTTGATGTTTGCAAAAATGTTATACGTCATTAGCTCGGCGATGAGCTGGTGCGGTTTTAAGCCGAGTTCAGCCGCCAACTGCTTAACGACAATGGGCGGCTTGATATGAATGACTTTTGGTGGCGGCACCTCTACCTCTGCAAGCGCAGCGGCGTCATCATCGGTCGGTGCCTTTGCCTCGGGAGCTACTTCCGGCGCCGTAGCCGCGGGTGCTGATGGCGCCGGCGTTGGAGCCGGGATCGGAGGTCTCGGCATCGCAGGTTCTATCTTGGCCGGCACAGGTGGTTCAAGCTTCGGCAGAAGCTTCGAGATCGGCGGTAGCACCGTGCTCTTCGTTTTTACCTGACCATCTTTCGATTCCTTGTGCGCCTTTGCTTTGTCGATAAGTGAAACTGAAGGTCCGGCTTTCGCCGGCGCTAGTTTCGCTGAAGGCTCAAGCGTAACGTCGCGCTCCGTTTTTACGGGCGCCGCCGCAGGCGTGCGCGCTGTTTTCTTTTGCGGCTCCGCTTTTTTAGGCGCCGGCTTTGCCTTCGAGACGGCTGGCTTGCGCGCGACGGCAGGCTTCTTCCCAGCCGGTTTTCGCGTCGCGGTTTTGCTGGTCGTCTTGGTGGGCATTATAAAAGATCTCTTTCATGGCTCGTGCATTTTAAGCAGAGCCAGCTTTCTGCGGTTCTTCTTTCTGCGCTTCCTCTTCTCGAGGAACGGCATCGTGAATTTCCTGCGCTTTCGTTTCGTCCACGCCAAGAATATCTACAAAATCCTGCACATCGGCATCGCGCAATCCTTCGAAATTCGTGAATCCGGATTTTACGAGGGTAACCGCTTGCTCCTCAGTAATTGGCAGGGCGGCGGCGAGCGTTTGTGCCGCTTGCGCCACTTTTTGCTCGACCGCAGCCGTGGCCGAAGTGTCCTTGTCGATGTTGATTTCCCAACCAGTAAGCCGCGACGTTAACCGCGCGTTCTGCCCTTTTTTTCCGATCGCGAGAGAAAGCTGATCTTCGTCAACAGAGATCTGGACGGTTTTCTTCTCGGTATCGAAAATCAGGTTCTTCACTTTTGCTGGCTTGAGCGCTTCCAGGATGTACTCGCGCGGATCGGAACTCCACCGGATGATATCGACTTTTTCGTTGTTCAATTCGCGGACGATGTTCTTAACGCGTGAGCCGCGCATGCCGACGCACGCGCCGACTGGATCCACTTTCTCGTTCACGCTCCAAACCGCCATCTTTGTCCGATAACCCGCCTCGCGCGCGATTCCGCGAATCTCGACGGTGCCGTCGGCGATCTCGCTCACTTCTGACTCAAAAAGACGGCGCACAAAGTTCGGATGGCTGCGCGAGACGATGATCTCAGGACCACGGATTCCGTTCTCGACCGCTACCACGTAAGCGCGAAGCCGATCGCCGACATTGTAATCTTCCACCGCCACGCGTTCTCGCTGCGGCATGACTGCTTCGAATTTTCCAAGATCAAGAATCACGTCCGAACGATCGAACCGCCGCACGGTGCCGCTTACGATTTCTCCAGCGCGATCCTTGAACTCCTCATAAATCATTTCTTTTTCGACCTGACGGATGCGCTGCATCATTGCTTGCTTCGCAGTTTGTGCAGCGATGCGTCCAAAATTGCGCGGTGTGACTTCGATCTCGACGATGTCGCCCACTTTCGCGTCCGGCTTGATCTTGCGCGCTTTGGCGAGCTCGATCTCATCCTGTGGATTGCTCACATGATCAACTATCAGCAAATTCGCGAGCGCGCGGATTTCGCCGGTCTTTGGGTTGATGTCGATGCGTAAATCCCGTGACGCACCCACGCTCTTTTTCGAAGCTGAGAGGAGGGCGTTCGACACCGCTTCGAGCAGGATTTCGCGTTTGATTCCGCGCTCCCGCTCCAGGTAATCGAGCATGGCAATGAATTCCGCGTTCATAAAAACATATAGCCCGCAGACTAAAAAGAGCGGGACACCACTTCCCACTCCGTTCAGTGCGCGGACTAGAAAATCAATTTAAGGCCGTTCACCGGATCGTCAAGCCGGGCTTCGGTTTGATTTGACCTTAAGAGCCCAATGTCCAACATCCCAACGTTCCAATGAATTCGCGCATGCAAGCTTTGTTGATTGTGCTCTGCGTGTGGGCTGTGGTTTATCTTCCGGCGCTTGGTTCTCTCGCGATCAAAGGCGAAGAGGGGCGACGGATTTTTCCGGCGATCCGAATGCTTGAGACGGGCGATTATGTTGTTCCACAAGTGGGCACCAATCCGTATTTCCGAAAGCCGCCGTTGGTAAACTGGCTTGTGGCGGTGTCGTTTAAAATTTTTGGCGTACGAAATGAATGGACAGCGCGTCTGCCCTCAGCTCTTGCTGTGCTCGCAGTGGCGATCGCGTTTGTGACCGTCGCGCGCGCAAGCCTTGGACCACGTGGATCGACAGTAGCCTCGCTCATTTGGCTGACGAATATTGGAATGATAGAGAAGGGCCGGTTGATCGAGATTGAAGCGCTGTACGTTTCGCTTTCCGGCCTTGCCATCATTTTTTGGTTGAGTTTTTGGACTCAGAAGAAATCCGCGTGGTTGATTTGGGTTCCGGCCTCGACTTTTCTCGGGCTCGGCATGCTCGCAAAGGGTCCCACTCTTCTCGTATTTTTCTACGGCATCGCGCTGGCTATTCTTTGGCAGACCAGGAATTGGCGGCTGCTGTTGCACCCGGCGCATTTTGTCGCGCTCGCAATCATGCTCGGGATTTTTGGAGCCTGGGCCGTTCCATTTGCCAAGACCACAACGATGCAGCTGGCGATGCACAAATGGTCAATTCAATTCAGCGAACGGCTCAGTGGCACCAACTTCCAGTTTTTAAACTGGATCCAAAATGTACCTCGCGGGCTGGTTTATTTCCTCCCCTGGCTCATCCTGGTCCCGTTCATGCGATTTTCGGAATTTCACGATGATACGCAGCGGCAGCTTGCGGATGCTCTGGCGTGGGGGACTCTGGTCCCGTTTCTTGCAGTAAATCTTGTGCCTGGGGCGGCTGCTCGCTATAGCATGCCGTCTTTGGTCCCAGGGTCGTGGTTGTTGGCAATGAGCTATGCCGGCGGTGCATTGCGTTGGCCTAACAAACCGCACGTAGGAAGTGAACGCGCGTGGGCGAAGGTGGTGACTGCTTTTGTCGTAGTCGGGTTGCTGATTGGCGGAATCGGTTACCCGGTTGCTGCACTTGCTTTAAGAGACAAGCAGCAAGTAAAAAGGGCGGCCGCAACGATTAACGCTGCTGTACCGACGGGCGAGACACTTTACGTCGTGAATCCGCACTATCAGCCCGTTCTTTTCTATGTGAAAGCGCCCTTGGAATATGTGCGCAGCACCACAGAGCTTCCAGCTGACACTCGTTATTTCCTTATCCGCGCGGAAAAGGGAGAGGAAGCAGCGACCACGGAAAAGTGGACTCGCCGTCGGACGCATGAACTCGCTCGCGTCATAGATTACGGCAAACGCGAGATGATCCTCTTTGAGGTTGGTCCTTAAACGAAGATTGACAGGCTAACAAATCGGAATTGGTTAGCATGCTAACCAATTTTGTGTAGCCATGATCTCTGACTGGGAAACGTTTGGCCCGTTGCTCCACGGAACCGCTCGCGCGTGGCGGCAAAAACTGGACGAGCGTCTTAAGCCCATGGGCCTGAGCCAGGCAAAATGGCGGACGCTTCTGCATCTGTCTCTTGCTCAAGGCGCGCTTACTCAGGCGGAGATTGCAGCGCGGCTGGGCGTTGAAGAGCCCACCATGGTATCGCTGTTGCATCGGCTGGAGAGAGAAGGTTGGATCACGCGCAGAAGTTCGCCGCGCGATCGCCGTTGCAAAATGGTGCTGCTGGGCAGGCGCGCCCAGCGCGTAATCGCTCAAATCAATGCCGCGGCGGACAAACTCAGGCACGAACTGCTGGCTGATATTCCGAGATCTAAGCTGCAAACCTGCATCAACGTCTTGGCGCGAATTCGTGAGAAAGCTGAGAAAAACGATAGAGTCCGCAGAAGCACGACTTCAGCCGTTCCTCACGGTCCCAACGGCCAGAACAGGCTGCGGTATTCGATTTCAGGGAAAAAGGGCCTCCATGGCGCCGGAAGGAAATCCAAATGAAACGCAAACGCCTCACGAGCCACGCCGTTCCCCGATGGGCGTATCTGCTTTTCGTGGTGCTGGCAGCCCTTGTTCTCTACCGCATCTTTCAACATAGGATCAGCGAGGTCAAAGCGTCGCAGCCACCCCCGCGGCCAGTTGTTGTCGCACAAGTGACCACGAAAGATGTGCCGCTCTATCTCGATGAAATCGGAACGTGCGCGGCGTACGAAACAGTCCAGGTCCAGGCGCAGGTAAGCGGTCAAATCATAGGCCGCCACTTTCAAGATGGCGCGGATGTAAAGAAGGGCGATTTACTTTTCACGATTGATCCGCGTCCCTACCAGGCCGCGCTCGAGCAGGCACAAGGGCAGCTCGCGCAAGCGAAATCGAAACTGGTTCTCGATCAAATCACGCTGAAACGTCAGCAGGAATTACGCGCCCGTAATGTGATCTCGCCGCAGGATCTCGACACCGCTCAAGCGACGGTGAACAGCGATGAAGCTATGGTAAAAACGGCAGAGGGCGCAGTCGCAGCCGCGCAGGTGAACCTCGACTACTGCACGATCCGCTCGCCTATCAATGGGCGGGCCGGACTGCGACTTGTCGATGTTGGGAACGTTGTCATGGGCGGTAGCGGCGGCGGCGGCGGCGCGGTGCTGCTCACAATTCAAGGGCTTGATCCGATCTACACGGACTTCACTATTTCCGAGACAGACCTGCCGCTGGTGCGGCGTTATCTGGGCGGGCCAAATGTCAAAGTCGAAACGCGTGCTCCGGACGGCAGCCTGCCTCCGCGTACTGGCGATCTTTATTTCATCGATACTGCCGTGCAGCCGGGCGCAGGCACCGTGAAAGCGCGCGCCGTCACGCCGAACGCGGATCATACGCTTTGGCCATCAGAGTTTGTGCGTGTGCGTTTCATTCTGGATGAGCTGAAAGACGCGAACCTTGTGCCTTCGCAAACGGTCCAGATCAGCCAGAACGGCCCGTTTGTTTTTGTCGTGAAACCAGACAACACAGTAGAACTGCGCAATGTGAAACCGGGTCAACGCCAAGATGGCGACATGCAGGTGATTGAAGATGGCCTCAAGGCTGGCGAGACGGTCGTTGTCACCGGCCAACTGGCTCTTGCGCCAGGAACGAAAGTGGAACCAAAGCCTTATAATCCGCCCGGCCCGTCCAATGGCGGTCAGGTCACCGCCAAAGCTGCAATGTAGAATAGAATCGCACTTCTAAAATGGCTGGATCAGATCAACACGATGGTGAAACGGATCGCGAACACGAGTCGCGGTATCCTGCTAAAGATCGAGAACGTTCTGCGAAACCATTGAGGCCAGGCGCGCCGCCCACAGCGCCCGAGGCGAAGTTAGTTCAAGTTACGGGCTCTGGCCTTTCCGGACCATTCATTCGCCGGCCGGTCATGACGGTTTTGTTAACCTTGTCGGTGATCGTTGCTGGAATTGCTACCTATAACAAACTCGCTGTTAACGATCTGCCTGCGGTTGATTACCCGGTAATCCAGGTCACTTGTGCGTACCCCGGTGCGAATCCCACTACGATGGCGAATAACATCGCCACGCCATTGGAGAAACAATTTTTGCAAATTCCGGGACTTGACATCATCACCAGTAACAGCACGCAGGGAAACACTCAGTTCACGCTTCAGTTTGTTCTTAGCAAAAGTATCGTGGACGCGGCGACAGACGTACAGGCGGCGATCCAGCGCGCAACCGGAAAGCTGCCGCTGGATCTGCCAAGTCCGCCCACGTTTACCAAAGCAAATCCAAACGATCAGGCTGTTTATCTGCTTGGTTTGATCTCGGACACTCTCACCGATGGTGATCTCTACAAATATGCCAACACTGCGGTAGCGCAGCGCATCGCGATTCTCCCGGGTGTTTCGCAGGTAAACATCTACGGCGTTCAAAGCGCAATTCGGATCAAGGCCGATCCCGCTGGACTGGCATCGCGTGGATTGACCATGGACGATCTGGCCAGCGCGATCAAAGCAGGAACTGTCTATTCCGGCGCCGGGCAATTCGACGGGCCGCACCGCACCTTTGTTCTTCTTCCTAACGGACAGATCGATCAGGCGGAAGGTTATCGCAATCTGATTGTGGCCCGGAACCAGGATGGCTCACCGGTTTATCTACGCGATGTGGCCGAGGTTCGCGATAGCGTTCAGGACGAGCGCATCTCGCGCTCTTTTTGGATGCGCGGTTTTAACCCTCCGGGATCGGTCGTCGTTCTGGCCGTCTCGCGACAGGCGGGTGCGAACGCCGTTGAGGTAGCGAATTCGGTCAAAGCGCTCTTCCCGCAGTTGCGCGCGAGCCTGCCCGGATCAATCGGACTGATTCCGGTCTTCGATCGGTCCCAAAGCATAGTCGATTCGGTTCACGATGTGCAGTGGACGCTGATGATCGCCTTTGTGCTGGTGGTGATGGTGATCTACGTCTTTCTCGGCCGGGCTACCGATACTCTTATCCCAGCAGTCGCACTGCCACTATCGCTCCTACTCACTGCTACGGCGATGTACATGCTCAACTTTTCCATCAACAATTTGACTTTGATGGCGCTCACATTGGCCATCGGCTTCTTGGTCGATGATGCCATTGTGTTCCTAGAAAATGTCGTGCGGCGTGCCGAGCACGGTGAATCCATCTTAAAGGCGGCTTATAACAGCGCCGGCGAAATCTCATTCACTATTCTATCGATGACGCTATCGCTCGCTGCCGTTTTCATTCCGCTGGTGTTTTTGCCCGGATTGTTGGGCCGCATTTTCCAGGAATTTTCGATCACGATTATCGTGGCGATTCTGGCGTCGGGGCTCGTTTCATTGACGCTTACCCCCTTGATGTGTGCGCGCATTCTGGGTGAACGCAGAGCGGGACATAAACGCGCATGGATGGAGCGACATACCGGAGACTTCATCAAGCGCGTCATCACAGCTTACGGCAGGCTCCTGGACAAATTTCTGGATCGCGCGTGGCTGACTGTTCCGATCCTTCTCGCATGCATTCTTGGGCTCTGGTTCTTTTTCACCCATCTGCCTTTTACTTTGCTGCCACCCGGAGACAGCGGTTTCATCAGGGGAGTTTTCATTGCGCAAGAAGGCTCTTCGCCTACGCAGATGCGCGCCTACCAGCAAGAGGTCAATCAAAAGTTGAAGGACGATCCGAACGTCGGCCAATTTTTCACGCTCGCCGGTCTGGGCTCCAGGACTTCGTCGCAGCAAGGCTTGATTTTTTGTTTTCTCAAACCCAGGAATCAGCGGCCACCAATGGATCAGTGTGTCTTGCAATTGCAGAAATCCATTGGCTCCGTCCCAGGTATCGCTGCCGTCTTGCAGCCAAACCCGGTCTTGCAAATCAATGTCGGCGCCACTCAGCAGACGCAGGGGCAATACGCCTACACGTTGAACGGCATTGTGCCAGACGATGTTTACGCCGCAGCCGATCAGTTAATGGCGAGGCTCAAGGGTTTCAAGGGCTTTGCCTCTGTGCGCTCGGATTACTACAACAAAACGCCGAATCTGACTGTCGATATGGACCGTCAACGCGCCGCTGTCTATGGCGTTTCTGCGTCAGCAGTACAAAGCCTGCTGCGCACCGCCTACTCCCAGAACTACGTCTATCTGATCAAGGAACCCGAGGATCAATATCAGGTGATCCTAGAAGTGAAAGACAGCGAGCGCGAGCATCCGTCTGATCTTAATGATCTTTACGTACGCAAGAACACAGGCGGATCATTCAGCGCCAGTGGTGCAGGCGGTGGGACCATCGCGACTACCACCGGCACTGCATCCAATCTTGTGCCGCTGCGCGCCGTGACAACGACCAAACAAGTTGTCGGCCCCCTTGCGGTGAATCACTTCAATCAATTCACTAGCGTGACGATTAACTTCAATCTTCTGCCAAATGTCGCGATAGGTGATGCCACCAAGTTCATCGAGGACAGCTTCGCCCAGGTAAAGCAGCAGTTTCCGACTGTGCAAGCCACCTTCCAGGGCGAAGCGCTCGTGTTTCGCCAACTGTTTCATTCGCTACCGCTTCTGTTGCTTTCTGCGATTTTCGTTATGTATGTGATTCTGGGAATCCTTTACGAAAGCTACGTCCATCCTATCACGGTGCTTTTCCCGGCAATTGTGCCGGCAGTCGTCGGTGGTTTGTTCACGCTCTGGGCTTTTGGTTCGGTGTTGTCGCTCTACAGTGTCATCGGGTTATTCTTGTTATTGGGCATCGTAAAGAAGAACGGAATTTTGGTGGTAGATTTCGCGTTGAAACGAATCGACGAAGGCTTGGGGCTGCGGGAAGCCATTCATGAAGCGAGCCTCGAGCGTTTCCGCCCAATCATGATGACCACCTTTGCCGCTTTGATGGGCGCAGTGCCGCTTGCCCTGGGGTTCGGACACGACGCCTCCGCGCGGCGTCCGCTCGGGCTTGTCATTGTGGGTGGCCTGATTTTCTCACAAATGGTCACGCTGTTTGTGACGCCGGTGATTTATCTCTGGCTCGAATGGTTCCAGGAGCATGTTCTCGACAAAGTGCCATTCCTCCGCAGCGCGCATATGCACCACGATGGCGAACCTGCGCGAGGTGATGGCGAGATTCAGCCAGCGCCTGCTGCGGCCCGCTAATCCGGTTATTCCTGCTCCAAATGCTGTAGCGTGCGCTGTCCTCAGCGCACAAGCTCGATGTGTCACAAAAATCCGCTGAGGACAGCGGACACTACAGACGCACCGCCGTTCGGAGTTTCGTCGTTCATTCGCGCCTCGTCATTCGTCATTCGTCATTTATCTTGCGAGCATGCGCGCGATGGTGCTCGATAGGCCCAGGCAACCGCTGCAATTGCGCGACGTGCCAAAGCCGAAGGCCAAGGCAGGCGAACTGCTCGTCCGCGTGAATACTTGTGCCGTCTGCCGGACCGATCTCCACGTGGTCGATGGCGAACTGCCTGATCCGAAACTGCCACTGATTCCCGGACACCAGATTGTCGGCCCCGTCGAAGAAATCGGTGGCTATGCAGAGTTCGTCGTCGCTGATTCGCGATTTTGTTTTCACCTTCCCGACAACTACAACGATGTCGATGTCGCGCCGCTGCTTTGCGCGGGGCTGATTGGTTATCGCTCTTATCGCAAAGCAGGAGACGTGCGACGGCTCGGAATTTATGGTTTCGGCAACGCTGCACATTTGATCGCGCAGATTGCCCTTTACGAAGGTCGCGAACTTTTTGTGTTTACGCGCCCGGGCGATAAAGCCACCCAGGAGTCAGCGAAGAAATTGGGCGCGAAGTGGACGGGCGGTTCCGATGAGATGCCGCCGGAAAAACTCGATGCCGCGATTATCTTCGCGTCAGTCGGCCCGCTCGTGCCGACAGCACTGCGCGCGCTCGCCAAAGGCGGCATCGTGGTTTGCGGAGGAATTCACATGAGCGACATCCCCTCGTTTCCCTATGCCGATCTTTGGGGTGAGCGAGCCATCACTTCCGTAGCCAACTTGACCCGCCGCGACGCGGAGGAATTTCTCGAGATCGCGCCACGCGTTCCCGTGCGAACAAAGACGGAAATATTTCCATTGGAAGAAGCGAACGCCGCGCTGGAGAAATTTCGCGCCGGTGAACTTACGGCGACTGCCGTTCTTGTGATCTAATCTCCGATTTGTTCGTTATCCCGCCCGCACGCGTGCGGCACTGCGAATCGGTTTGATAAAATTACCCGGGAGCCGTTTTTCGTCGTCCGGGACAGAGCCGGCGGCGTAGCCAAGCGCTTCTTCCTCGCGCGAGAGAAATGGTTTGAACCGGTTTTTGTCGATCGCTTTCATGAACGCTTCGTGCGGAGAGACGATTCCTTTTTCGAGCAAAGCCCAGACGGCATCATCCATGAATTGCATTCCTTGCGCTCTTCCGGAAACAATCACGTCCTGGAGCTTCTGGGTCGCGCCTTCGCGGATGATCGCGGCGACGGCTGCGTTGGCGATCAGAATTTCATTCACGGCGATGCGTCCTGGACGGTCCACTCGTTTCAAAAGCAATTGCGCTACCACGCCGCGAAGCGAGTTCGCAAGCATAGCGCGCGCCTGTGGCTGGCGTTCGGCGGGGAAAGCGTCCACCATACGATCTACTGTCTTGCGGGCATTGTTAGTGTGCAGCGTGCCGATTACGAGAAGGCCGGTCTCGGCGGCGGTGAGGGCGAGCGAAATCGTTTCGAGGTCGCGCATCTCACCTATCAGCACGATATCGGTGTCCTCCCGCAGCGCGGCCTTGAGAGCGGCGGGAAATGAGATCGAATCGCCCGGTACTTCCCGCTGCGTAACGATGCTGCGCTTATTGTCGTGCACAAATTCGATTGGTTCTTCGATTGTGACGACGTGTTTGGAGAAGTTTTGATTGATAAAGTCGATCAGCGCAGCTTGCGTCGTCGTCTTGCCGGAACCCGTTGGGCCGGTGACCAGAACAAGCCCGCCCCTTAGATAAGCAAATTCTTTTACTACCACCGGGATGCCCAGCTCCTCCAAGGTCGAAATTTTCGTCGGAATCAATCGAAAAGCCGCGCTATAACCATTAGACTGTTTAAAATAGTTGGTGCGAAAACGAGAGTTCTCATCCATCTGGTAAGCAAAATCGAGATCGCCGCGTTGTTCGAAAATTTCCCAGTTATTTGGGCCGCAAACTTCACTCATCATACGCGTGGCTTCCTCGTGCGAAATCTGCTCAGCGCGGATGGGCATGATATCGCCATGCTTCCGTATTTTTGGGGGTTGCCCCTCACCGATATGCAGATCGGATGCCTCCTGCTGCACGACGATGCCAAGAAATTGATCCAGATAAGCCATTTTCAGAACCGGAATTACATTTTCAAGTGTTGCCGCACGATCTGTTTTTGGTCGGCGCGCGCGTAGGCTTCTTCTGCGCTGATCAACCCGCGCTCGTAGAGCTCAATCAATGCATCGTCCATCAAACGCATGCCCTGTTTCTTGCCAGTCTGAATAATGCCGGGCAGCATATAGGTTTTTGCTTCCCGAATCACGTTGGCCACAGCCGGTGTGTTGGTAAGAATCTCGAGTGCGAGCACCCGACCTGTTCCATCCTTCTTGGGTATCAGCTGGTGGCTGATCACCCCGCGCAAGGATTCAGCCACCATCACCCGGACATGTTCCTGTTGATCTGCCGGAAACACATCCAATAATCGATCGAGTGTGCGTGACGCATTACTCGTGTGCAGTGTTGCCAAAACGAGATGCCCGGTTTCGGCCGCAGTGATGGCAAGGGAAATCGTTTCCAAGTCGCGCATTTCGCCGACCATGATCACGTCAGGGTCTTCCCGGAGAGCAGCACGCAGTGCCGTAGCGAACGACTCTGTGTGCGTGAACACTTCGCGTTGGCTAACGTGGCAATTTTTCGAGGTAATGATGTATTCGATCGGGTCCTCGAGCGTGATGATGTGATCGTGCCGCTCCGTATTTACTTGCTCGATCATTGCCGCCAATGTCGTTGATTTACCGGTGCCGACGGAACCTGTGGCGAGAATCAGTCCGTTCTGGTAACGCGTGAGTATCTTGAGATGTTCGGGCAATCCGAGTTGGTCCATCGTCCGGACATGCGTATTGATCACCCGAAAAACAATTTCAGTCCCGAGCCGTTGCCGAACCACACTTGTCCGATAACGGGCGAACTTGTTTTCATAGGCAAAGTCGGAATCGCCGCGTGTGTTGAGCTCTTGCTTGTACACTTCCGGCATGAAGGCCTCGGCCAAAGCTACCGTCTGCTCTCCGGTCAGCCGTGGCGCGTCCGGCCACATTGGCTCCAAAGTTCCATGTACCCGCCAGATTGGTGGCGCGGCCACGCCCAGGTGAACGTCCGACGCGTCCGCCTTTTGCCCGATCTCGAGATACTCATCCACGTGCTCAAGCGGATGCGATGTGACTGGCGGAGCTGAAATCTTTGGGGTCATTGCGAACTGCCGGGATGATTATGCGTTTTCGAAGGCGGGCGTAAATCCTAAAACGTGCTCACTCCTTGCCTAGAGGACGGGTGTGCCCACCAGAACCGATCAGTCGATTTTTGACGAATTCGATAATCACCGGTCGAACCAACCCAGCCGCGATTTTCAGCGCACCCAGCGCAAAACCGGTTTCCACCAGCCGCTTTTTTGTTTTTTTGCCGCTCTTTGCATCGATGTAAATTTTTTTCTTTCGCATTGGCGCGAATGCGATAAGAGCACCGACAGCGGCTGCCGCCGTCAACCAGGAAACTGTTTGTTTCCGGAAGGATCTTCGCAGTTTTCCGGCGAAATCCAATTCATAGTGCAGACCGCGCAAATCGCGCGCCATCCGCTCGCGTGAAGCGGCGATCTCCGCTGTTAGCTCGTCGATTGATTTGTTGTGTCCAGGTTCTTCAGCCATTCACGATCTTTCTTCAATTCCGATGCCGTGGAGCGAAAGAGCGGCTTAATCATTCGGCTGCGGGCGACCAGGAGCAAAGCTAACGCAATCACGAAATGCAGGCCGGCAGCTGCGAGTGCGATCCATAACCACGAAATCCCGGCGACATGCGCCAGTCCGGCGACCACGCTTGCGACCAGGAAGCCATACCCGAACGCAAAAAGTATCAGCGCGAGGATCAAACAGCTTACCAGCACCAGCAATTGCACGAGCGCCGCTTTCGATTCTTGAGCGACAAGAGCAAAGCGGCTTTCAAAAAACTCCGTTAACGCGCTCGCGAACGCGAACAGATTTTCGAGCAAACCGGCATGTCCCGCTGGATTACGGGATCGAGCTGTCTCGCTGATCATTCCAGTCGCAGCGCGACTAACGCCGGAAGATCAAGCCCAGGACAAATCCGATTCCGAGGGCGGTCAAGACCGCTTTCGTCGGGTTCTCGCGCACATACTGCTCTGCGTCTTCCTGAAATGTGCGGACGCGGTCCCGTGCATCATCCCAGGCTTCTTCTGCTTTGTCGCGTGCTTCGCCCAAGGCTTGCTCAGCCTTGCCGCGATATTCTCCGGCGATTGCACCCGCCGCCGCTCGCAGGTCTTCAGCTGCTTTGCGCGCGTGTGTCCTGCTGCTTTCCAATTTTTCCTGTGCGTCCGCCTTGGCGGACGATTTCTGTTCTGCTTTGTTCTCTTCAGCCATTGGTAATCTCCAGTTGATTTTCGCTTTAGTATCCGCGCGCTTTGCTCAGTCGGCAAACGCCGAGTTTTTGTTTAAACCTTAAACACGCTCAAGCGGCTCTCTGCGCGAACAACGCTTCAACGACTTAACGGCGTGCCAGCGTCTGCGCGTTACTGCTCGCGGAAAATGATTCGCGCTTTTGTCAGGTCGTAGGGCGACAGCTCCAGCGAAACCTTGTCCCCCGGCACGATCCGGATGAAATGTTTCCTCATTTTCCCAGAGATATGCGCAAGCACATTGCGTTGGCCCGGAAGATCGACGCGAAACATCGTGCCCGGCAACACCTGGGTGACCGTGCCTTCAGTCACGATCTGTCCTTCCTTCGACATGGCATGAATTATAGTCTTAAACGCTTGTCGCTCAAGCGGCGCATGATGGATCGACCAACCTTATTGAATCTCATTCAGCGACATCGTGGGCAAATATTCTCGGAGTTCCTGGCGTTTCCACCATGCGCCTGTTTGCCGGTGTTCGCGCAGCGTGGTGAAACGATATCGATAAAACATTGCACGAATGTAGCGCGGCGGTTCGCGCGGAAATGGATTCTTCGCCAGCAATCGGCTTACATCTGGCGAACCTTGCAATAATTGGACAATCAACCCGCCCAACCAGGGATTTTCGCGCGGTGTTCCCAAAGCAGCGAACCACATCTGCCAATCGAGCCGGGGCTGATGTGGCGCGCACCAGCCCGGCGCGCGCATCACGTCGCCCGGTTTCCACTTGAATTCATAAGGGAGCCAGTCAAAGCCGTCGGCGCTACCTTCGATGACAATTTCGTCGCGACCTTTAGTCATCACTCGAAAGAGACCGTAACCATTGACGATTCGAAACGTCTCGACCCGCCCGTAAGCTACGGCGAGCAGGCGCGGCCATTCTGTGTCCGGTTTGAACGCGGTGAAAATGAGCCATGCATTAATCGGCAGCGTAACAATGATCACGGCAATCGCCGCGTATCTTGACAGTCCGTTGTAGGCACGGCGCTGTGTCGCCGTGCTTCGGATGCGACGCAAGAGAGCGCCTCGACACAGCGAGGCGACTACAGCGTCATCAATCAGCAGCAAGCACAGCGCGATCGTGAGCAAATTGAAAAAGCAATAGTTGCCAGTTAGCGCGATTACGAACTGGAGGAAAATCATCAACCCAGCGGCAATCAGCCGTAGCCGGCGCGGCGCGCAGATAAAAAACGGGACGATGCTTTCTACGACGAGACAGAATGCCACGGAAAAATGCTTGAACCACTCCGGGCTTTTATCTGCCCACCACCCAAAAACCGTTGGTAACGGTTGCGACCAATAGTGATAATCGAGTGCGGTCAGGTTCCACCAGGAATTGTCGCCGCTGGTCAGCTTCACCACGCCCGACATCAGCATCAGTTTGAAGAGAAGAAACTTGAGCAAAAACAGCGCCGGACGGGAAACTGCCGTAGCCGGGATCGCCGCTCCCGGCCACCAGAAAAGCTCCCTCGGCCAAATTCGCCACGGCGCGAGAAAGATCGACAAGAAACCAGTCTCCAGAAGCAAAATGTCCCATTGAAAACTGAGAAAAGTTTGTCCAGCAAGTATTAGCGACAGATAAAAAACAAAAAGTGCGACCAACGAAAGGGCCGGCGCAATCCCAACAATTAGGAGCAACGACAAAACAACGCCGCCGCTACAAAGAAAATGGAGAAAGCCGTTACTCGAATTGAACCAGCAAAGGGTGGGTAGCAGCGAGTACGCGCTTCGGCCGAATCGTTCATAAACTGCCGGCAAAAATTGATTGACTGGCGAGACTCCGTCGCTACCCACAAGGCCCTCCACCTGCACCCAAAGCGACACGAACGCGATTAAATAAATGAGGCCGAGCGCGCGAAGAAACCAGCGTTGCGCCCAAAAATAGGTCGGCGGCCGCACATCGTTGCCCCAAAGCAGACGCGTAACGGCAGACCCAACCTTTCGATGGCGAGCAATAAACCTATAGGCAAGCTCGGAAACCTCTGCGAATCCGGGCACATGGTCGTAGCTCCAAGCCAGCCATTTTCTGGAAGATCGATATTGCAGCGAACGATAGACCGCTTCGGCAGCAAAAAATGTTTTGCCGTCTGGTTCTATGAAAGTCATCGCACGCTCGAACTCAGCGCGCGGAATTTCCGGAAATTGGTCTGCGACTTCTTGGTAAGTGACGTAACCAATCTTGCCTGCAGTCATTACGCGCCAGCGTTCGATCCAGCGCATGCAAAAGTGGCACTCGCCGTCCCAGATCAGGAGCGGCTTTGACGGGGGATTGGCGACCCGCAGCGGTTTATCGGCCATAGCCTAGATGGCGAACTCTGCCCAGACCGGTGCATGATCCGATGGTTCTTTCCCCTTGCGCATTTCACGATCGATCCCGGCCGCAATGCATCTTTTTGATAGGCGTTTGCTTGCGAGGACCGCGTCGATGCGGAGTCCGCGATTTTTTTCAAACGCGCGCATTTGATAGTCCCACCAACTGAAAAGGCCGCCTTCCTTGTGGTGCAACCGGAGCGTGTCGCGCAAGCCGAGTTCATAAAGCTGGCGGAAAGCCCGCCGTTCATCCTCTGAACACATGATCGCACCGTGCCACAGAGCGGGATCGTAAACATCGATATCTTCCGGCGCGACATTGAAATCGCCGCAAACGATCAGCTCGGCATGTTCTTCTTTCGATAAACAATCTCGCAGGCGCACATACCACTTGAGTTTGTATTCGTAGGCTGCCGAACCGATGGCCTGGCCATTGGGCGCGTAGATTGAAAAAACCCGGACGCGGTCGATCGTTGCTGCGATCACGCGTGCCTGCGGATCGACCACTTCGTCGCAAAGTGACGGTCGCACATCGCGCGGCTCGGTTTTGGCTAGGATCGCGACGCCGTTGTACGACTTCTCACCGTGATAAGCGGAATGATACCCGATCGCCCGCAAGGCAAGGACTGGGAATTGCTCATCCGGACATTTCGTCTCTTGCAGGCAAACAATGTCCGGCTTTGTCATCTCGAGCCAAGAAAAGAGGCGATCCTGGCGCCTGCGCAGCGAATTGATGTTCCAGGAAACGGTTTTCATCCTTACTGGACGGAAATGTAGCGCAAGCGTTTCCGCTTGCGATGTTCCAGGCGCAAGGAGGCTTGCGCTACAATTCAACCTCCACGCCCGGTGTTGGCACAATCACGTCAGCGCCCGGCAAATCGGCATTGAGCTTGACCCGCATCCACTCGACGGCTGGCGGGTCGCCGTGCACGAGGACAATTTTTCGGGGCGAAAGTCTCTTCGCGTAATCGACGAGCGCCTCGCGCGTTGCGTGGGCGCTGAATTGAAACTGCTGAATATTGCAGCGGACGCGCTGGGTTGACCCATCCGGATCGAGCGCAACTTTGCTCCCAGGTGGCGTGTCGCGCAGAAGACCGGCAGGCGATTCCGGATTGGCGTAGCCGACAAAAAAGATCGAGTGTTGTGGGTTTTCAATCAGTCGCTGCGCAAAAATATTGGAAAGTGTTTTTGGTATCATCATCCCGCTGGAGAGGGCGTAAATGCGACCCGCGCGCAGAGGTGCATCACGCACTGTCTCGTCATTTAGAATGAATGGCGCTGCGTCCCTCATCAATTGCAGACGCGGCAATTGCCGGCGCGTCACGTGCGCGCGGCGATCATAAATATCAGTCATCTTCGAGCTGAGACCGCCAATATAAATTGGAAACTCGGGCAGGAACCGTTCACGGCGAAACTTGTAAAGCATCGCCAGTATTTCCTGCGTTTTCCCGAGTGCGAAAACCGGTATGAGCACGCAGGATCCGCGCTCGAAAGCGCTGGCGATCGCTTCTGCCAGACGACGCTCTTCACCGGCACGCGTCCAACCCGGCGGCTTCGCATGATCGCCTCGCGTACATTCCATGATCAAGATGTCGATCTTCTCCTCCGGAAAAACCGCGGCCTCCATGATCGTTTGATCGTCAAAATTGACGTCGCCAGTGTAAAAGACCGTTTGGCTCTCGGCGCGCAGCAGAATCCCAGTTGAGCCGAGCACGTGTCCAGCGTCGAAAAACTCGAACGTCAGCACGTCTGGTTCGCGCTGGGCCGCCCGTTCGCCAAAAATGGAGATGCGTTGACGCACCGGAGACCAACGCCAACGCTCCGATGCCCGATCTGTTTCGCGATGCGTGAAAAGCGGATACAACGGTTCGCGAATCTCCTCGCGTTGCCGGGTCATCACGTTCACCGAGTTGTGCAAAAGCGTATTGCCGATCTCGGCCGTGGCCTCGGTCATGAAAATGCGCGCATTTGAGAAACGCCGCATTAACACCGGCAATGTGCCGATGTGGTCTTGATGGGCGTGCGAGATAAGCACTGCTTCGATTTTTCGATCCGCGATTGCTTTGAAGTCCGGCAGCCCATCTTCGCCCACGTTTTTCGGATGCATCCCACAATCGAGCACCAGCCGGTGAGGGCCAATCTCGATGTAATATGAGTTTGCGCCGATCTCCGTGCGGCGAGTGAGGTTAATGAATTTCAACGAGCAACGGTTAAAGCGTCGATGCGAGACGCAAGCAAGACGAAACCGTTATTGTAGGGCGTCTGTGTCAGACGCCACTTAGATGGCGTTCCACAGAAACGCCCTACAAGATTTGTTCAAAAATCCGCAGCCAATTGCCGCGCAGGATCTTTTCGATCTCATCGTCGGTGAATCCGCGCTCGATCAGTCTGCGAGTGAGATTTGGCGCGTGGGAATGATTGCTCAGATCGGGAACGAAATGTGGAGTGGTCAATTTTGCAGCAAGCTCGTTGCGCACCTTCTCAGGCAATTGCTGGAAGAGATACTCGCAAAAATCAAAACCGATCCCGACGCCGTCGATTCCGATCAGGCCTATCACGTGCTCGATGTGATCGACATAACGATCAATCGTGCTCGTTTCGGGATCCGGACTAACGAGAATCGCATTTACCCCGACGACACCACCGCGTTGACCGATGATCTTGATTTGCTCGTCGCTGATGTTGCGCTCGATGCTGTAAAACTTTCGCACGTTGGTGTGCGAAACGATGAGCGGTTTGCTCGTAAGACCGACAATGTCCTCGAATCCCTTTGGATTGATGTGCGCAAGATCGATGACGATGCCGAGGCGCTCACATTCCCGCACGACATCGCGGCCGAAATTCGTTAGGCCGTCGCGTGGCGAACCGCTCGGCTTGAAAATCCCGCCGCTGCCTGCGGCGTTGCGGCGCGCATGCGTCAAGCCAACCGACCGCACGCCGAGCTCGTAAAACGCGCGGAGCAAATTCAAATCTTCGCCTAACGGCTCCACGCCTTCCATAGTAATGACCAGCACGATTTTGTTCGCGGCGCGAGCTTGCTCGATCTCGGCAAACGTTTTGCAAATCGCGAACCGCTGCGTTTGCTCCACCTCGGCATATAATCGTGCGACCTGGTCGAGCGCGACACGCAAACCCATTTCCGGCAGATAACGGTCCTCGATGTAAATTGCCACGCCGAGCACGCCGATGCGGCCGGTTTCAAATTCCGGCAAAAAATGCGAGACGAGAGCGCCTGGGCGATCACGCTTTTCGTACAAATCGATCAGCAGATCGAAGTGAAAATCGACAATTCCATCGGCATGAAACCGATCGGTTCGTTGTTGGATGGATTGTTCCTGAGCGGTCATTTATAGCGGCGGCCTGTGACCGCCGAAGCTTCGGAACGAAACCGCGGATTACGCGGATGTCACGAATAGAAAATCAAAAACAAAAGCCGCCACCCGATGGAGAGTGGCGGCTAATTGCGAAAATATAGGTAGAGCGATTGACCTCAAATCGCCCAGGCGGTTCAGTGAACTGCCCTACCTATCTGCTCAACTCGAGCATGCGCAGAATCGGCGCTTCTGCGCGTTTGCGGAGTGGCTCGGGCAAAGTGACTTCCGGTTCCATGTTCAACAGCGCGTCGTACGCCTTTTCCAACGTGTTCATTTTCATGAACCGGCATTCGCCGCAAAAGCAATTATCCGTCGGGCCGGGAATGAATGTCTTACCAGGGATTTCTTTACCCAGCCGATGCAATAGTCCCGCTTCGGTCACGACAATGATCTCGCGTGCAGGCGACTCTTTACAAAATGTCACCATCTTCTCAGTGGAGCAAACTTCATCGGCCAGCATGCGCACGGCATAGGTGCATTCCGGATGCGCAACAACCGGTGCATCCGGATATTGTTCGCGGATTTTGTTTATGCTGCGCGCCGTAAACTCGACGTGAACGTAACAAGTGCCCTGCCACAAATCCATTTTGCGTCCGGTGCGTTCCATCACCCACGCGCCGAGGTTTTGGTCCGGGACAAAAAGAATGTTCCGACCAGCCGGCGCGGCGCGCACGATCTTATCGGCATTGCCACTGGTGCAAATCACGTCAGCCTGCGCTTTCACGCCAGCGCTGCAATTAATGTAGGCGATGACGTAGTAATTCTTATCGGCGCGCTCTTTCAAGACGTTCGCCAGCTTTTCCGGCGGACATGAGTCGGAGAGCGAACAGCCGGCATCGAGGTCCGGCAAGATCACTCGCTTCGTGGGATTAATGATCTTGGCCGTTTCGGCCATGAAATGGACACCGCAAAACAGGATCACGTCAGCGTCTGTTTTGGCTGCCTGGTAACTCAGGCCCAGCGAGTCGCCGACAAAATCAGCGACGTCCTGCAACTCCGGCACCTGGTAGTTATGCGCGAGAATAATGGCGTTTCGCTCGCGCTTGAGCTCTAAGAGTTCTTCCGCAAGGTCGACGCCGGGGCGCCTGGGGCCAGCGAAATTTATGCCCGCACTTACCATCGGCTAATATGGCGGTTTCAGCAGGAATTACAAACTAACCCGTAGATGAATCGTAGGGCGTTTCTGTGAAACGCCAAGGTTGCTGATACAGACGCCCTACAAGAGCGCTGCGCGCATCACTTCTACCGGCGTTCTACCGGCGCATCGCGATTGAACCAGATCGAAAATGAAAGCGTGCCCTGATGCAACAGCATCGATATCCCATTCACGCCACGCGCACCGGCTCGCTCGGCGGCGCGAAGCAAAGCCGTTTTCGAGGGCCCATACACGCAATCGAAGATCATGTGATGCGGCGCCAGCAAGCGGGCCGGAACAGGAGAAGGATCGCTGGGATTCATTCCGAGCGGGGTGGCGTTCACGATGAGATCGATTTCTGCGAGTTGCGCGCGCATTGCTGTTTCATCCCACGCTATCGCTTCGAGGCGTGCCACGGGACCGAGTACGCGCGCTCCGGTAAAGAATGGTCCTAACCCCTTCGCGAGCTCGCTTGCTTTTTCCAAAGTGCGATTGGCAAGAACAAGACGCTCACAATTTTCCAGCGCGCATTGCCAGGCAATGGCGCGCCCTGTCCCTCCGCCGGCACCGATGATCATCACGCGAAGATCGCGCACATCGACAGAGAATTCGCTGCGAATGGCACGCAAAAAGCCTTCACCGTCCGTATTGAAGCCGATTAGTTTTTGATCGTCCTGCGCTGTAGCTACGGCGCTATTCGCCGTGTTGATCTTGATCGTATTTACCGCGCCACAGCGTGTGGCGCTCTCATCCACTTTATCAATCTGTGCGAATGCCGCGATCTTATGCGGGACAGTCAGATTGATTCCGATAAAATCGAGTTTGCGCAAAGACAGTAGCGCCGATCGCAGTTCGCTGGCGCGAATATGGAAACGCGCATATTGCATGTCGATCTCGCAGGCGCGCAACGCGGCGTTTTGCATTTGCGGCGAAAGCGAATGCGCAACTGGATCACCGAGCACGCCAAGGCGAATCGGCGGCTCGATGTCGCGCGTTGTCTCGCGCCATTTCTCAAGATCGGCTAGTGTGTAGCGCTCGGTAGT
>WNGR01002889.1_pt1 | contig 29205 bp, 23 predicted proteins | sample 5407581 | NCBI WGS metagenome assembly WNGR01 (sample SAMN13153383, study PRJNA577476) | soil metagenome | isolation source: 80 cm soil or saprolite under Garry oak tree replicate 2 | place: USA:California | collected 2016-06-15
GCGCACAGGAACACCCTCACAGCGAGCGGGGGGGAACGCTCCGGTGACCCTGATGGCATCCAACACCCCATTGACCAGACTGACGAGTTCTTCATAGTTCGCGAGGGCCCGGGTCAGCAGTTGGGTCCGCTCCACCGGGTTCAGTTTGTCAAAGTACTGCTTGAGCAACTCGAGGAAGCTACCCAACGCCATGAGTGGAGTACGCAACTCATGACCCACATGCAGCAGAAATTGCTCCTGGAGCTCATTGGCCTGGCGCTGGCGCTCATAGGCAAGCATGATGTGGTAATTTGCTTGTAAGGCCAGCAAGCGCTCTTGCTCCGCAGCAAGAGCCTGCTGACGAGCCACATGCACGAGGTCAACCGCTGTCCGTAACCAGCAGATCGTCAGACCAAGCAGGAGTGCGATTCCAAACCCAAGAACCGCCCTCTCCACCAAAGCCTGACCAGACCATCTGTCCTCCCACAGATAGTGATAAATCAGCCACATGGCGAGCGCAGTCGAGAACATACTGATGAGCAGGCCTCGATAACGAAAGAGCCAGCAGAGACAGATGATGGACACAATCATGCTGGCTGCATTGTGCACTAGAGGAAAGAAGAACCAGAGTCCAGGGATTGCCAACCCATAAGAGAGGATCACGATAAGTAGACGTTTGCCTCGGGAGAGGTTCAGCAAAGAGAGCGGAAACAAGTGTATCTTCCACAGAAAGGTCCTTACATGATCAGGTTGCTTCATCCGTATTCCACCTCTCACAAAACATGATCGTTCTGCCAAGGGTAAAGTGCTTTTTAAGCAGTAATGAGTGCCATTTGAGTGTCAAGGCCAGTATAGTAGAGAAATATGCCGATGTCTACTGTACTAAAGTTAACCATTTTATGTGGCAAAAAATGATGCCGCTCCTGGAGCGAAATATTCAGGGTAACGCAAACGGGGACGTGACGCCTGTAAGACTCGTTTGCCAATGCGCAGTAGTAAGGGAGAGCCGTGTCATGCTGAGCGCAGCGAAGCATCTCCTGGCCCATGGAGAGAGACCCTTCCCCTTCGTTCCTCAGGGCTTCGGCTCACGCGCTCAGGGTGACAATCGAGTCCGGGTAGTGTGCTGGAGGGTGGTGAGTGGAAGGGGAAAGTTTGAGTCGGAATGGTCCCCAGTAGCAAGAGTAGCGAGAGTAGCGGGAGTAGTGGGAGTAGCGGGGATTGCAGGTGAGCTGAGCGAGGTTTGCAGCAGGATGGACCCCAGTTGCAAGAGTAGTGGGAGTAGTGGGGATAGCAGGTGAGCTGAGCGAGGTTTGCAGCAAGAGTAGTAAGAGTAGCGGGAGTAGTGGGGATAGCAGTATTGTTTTCAGGAAATGGTGTTCCGGTCAACGGATGATGGTCATGAGAGGTGTAACTGATGTTGTTTTTGGTGGTGATCTGTTCTACGGAGGGCTGGTCAGGTGGGTTGTTAAGGGTCATGGATTGAATTGTCCTTTCGGTGGGTGGAGTTCGTTTAACAGCGGCGCAGGGGAGAAGCGTACGGGGGAGAAGCGCGCAGGGTAGGGACAAGCCCTACCCCTACTATGGACGGTGAGGTGGTATTTGTGTTTTTGGTGGGAGGTGGGGTGGTGTGTTTTCATTGGTTCGTTCGATCGGAAAGAGGGGTTGAAGGTGCTCTACTATTTTTAAGTATACCAGGGGGGACAAATGCTGGGTGACACCTCGCTAGCACCCGCTGCTCGTTCAAGAATCAGTTACCTCATGTGCTCGCAGCAGTTACGGCACACTTAAATAAAACACCCAGGGGCCTTCGTAAAATCGAAGGTGACTGGCCTGTGGACTGCTGTTGGTGGTGGTGGTGGCAGTGTTCCCAGTAGGGGCAGACTTTCGATGCGAATAGTGTTGACCTGTACATGACCTCTTTCAGAAGCATGGAGCTATCCAGACCCATCCAATCTCGTTCATTCAATCAGGGGAGGAGTATATTCGATCTATTCACTCACGCAACGGTTTTTCTCGGGAGCGCATGGGCGAGGAAGTGGCAGACATCTTTGATTCTTTCCTTTACTCTTGCAGTTTTCAAACTAGAGGTGAGAGCACCGTTACGGAGATGCCCAAAGAACAATACGCGGGATATTGGTTTTTTTGTGGCAATCTCGGAAAACTCGTACCCGAAGACTTCGTGCAGCAGGAAGACGGCTCGCTCGAAGGGTTGGAGCTCCTCCAACAGGGCCAGGAACGCCAGCGAGATCGACTCTTCCCTCTCGACGCGCTCTGCTGGATCTTCTGATGCCGGAGTCGTGGTGGTGAGGATGGGCTCCGGTAACCAGGGACCCACGTACACCTCCCGCTTCCTGCGCGCGAGCTGGAGTTGATCCATGCACAGGCGCGTGAGAATGGTAGTCAGAAACGCTTTGAGCGAGCGAATGGTTTCCGGCGGCGTACCTTGATAGCGCAGGTAGGTTTCCTGTACCAGATCCTCGGCATCCATCGCGCTCCCGAGCATGCGGTAGGCGATGGAGAAGAGGTAGGGCCGGTAGCTTTCAAAGGATTCCACGAATGCTTCCGCCTTTCGTCAACTCATACAAACTGAAATCCACTCATAACTGCCTCCTACGGAGGCGAAGACCAGGGAGAGAGGAGTTGGCTGGGGACACCCCAGACCCCGTCAGGGGAGCTTCGCCCCCTGCACCCCCTCTTTGTCGTCTGTTGGATACTCTGTGCCGCAGAGAAGACGAGTATCCAACAAGCATGGGAACTATTCTAGCGTATTGAACCCGCAGAGCGCAAGCCTCGCCAATCTCATAATGAGCAGCTCTCTCCTCCTCCTTCAGGAGAGGTGATGTACTGGCAGCGAGGGGTGCTCTTCTTTGGCGAGCGACAGACGCTGGGCTTGCTCATAGCGCCCCTTTCCAAGCCACGCAAACGCGCCTGGAAAGCGATGTTGCACCAACGTGGCTGTCACGACAAAGTTCACCGCTGCCGCGCGAACGAGAGAGCCCAACCAGCCTGTGATGTAGGGCGGCCTGGGCCGATCGTCAGGAGAAAGCGGGAAGAAGATCGCGTGGTGTCGCCCCAGAGCAATGGCCTGAGCCAGGTAGGCGAAGCTGAGTGGTTTGGGTGTCTGGCCCGTGAGAATGGCACTCAAACAATCAGCGGCATGAGCGCCCATGATCGATGCAGTGAAGGCGCTCATGCGCACGCGCGCTACTCCCGGGTCCTCGACGGGCGAGGCCGAGTCGCCAATCGCGTAGATCTCCTGGTGGGAGACCGAACGCAGAAAGGGATCGACGAGCATCTGGTCGCGCTCATTGACAGGGAGGCCAGCGTCCCTTGCCAAAGGCTGTACCACAAAGCCCGCCGTCCAGATGCACAGGGAGCATTCGAGCTCGCGCCCCTGGTCGAGGACCACGCTGTGCGCGCGCACGGCGCTCACCTTGCTCTGCTCGACGAGCTCGATGCCCAGGCTCACCAGTCTCCGCCGGATAGCGCTGGCCACGCTCTTGCCCCAGGAGAGAGCCAGCGACCCCTGCGTCACCAGGCTGACCTTGATCTGGGGATAGACGCTGGCCACCTGCGCCGCGGTTTCGATGCCGGTAGCTCCTCCGCCACAGACAATCACCTGGCCGCCTCTTGCCCCTATTTCGGGGAGCGTTTCGCGCAAGGCTTCTGCTGAGAACGGACCCCTTGCCGAGAGGCTGTAGGCGTACTCTGCCACCCCAAGCACGCTGTGGCGATCAGTCATACTCCCCAGGGCATAGACGAGGTAGTCGTATGCCAGTTCATGCTGTTGCTGCTGCTGATCCTGGACCGTGACGCGGTGTTGGCTGGGATCAAGGCTGGTGATTCGCGCCTGAAGAAACTGGACCTGCGTTTTGCGCAGGATCTGAGGAAACGGGCGGCTAAAGACGCGCTGATTGGTGGCAAACTCATGGAGCCTGGGACGCACGGTGAAGGTGTCCGATTCGTCGACCAGGGTGATCTGGACCGACTCGTGGGCCACTTTGCCGGCCAGGCGCAGGGTAAAGAGCAAGCCCGCAATCCCGGCGCCAAGAACGAGAATGCGAGTGGACGGTTGTGTCATGACCGTCCTCCTTTCTATTGCTGAAAATGTATTCGGAATGGTATCGCCATGACCACCACATGTGATCATCACTAATAAAGAGGGTTGAGCTGTCCTTTTTGGGACAGCTTTCCTGTCTGGTTTTGTTGACATCCACTCATAACTTGTCTCTTTCGGAGGCGAACAAAGGAAGGAGGAAGATTCGGGGGACACCTCCATAGGCGCGGACTTTAGCAATGAGAGGACGCTGAATCGGCTCTCGAGGCTGGGCGAGGACAAGCCATCGCCCCTACTATGCCTACGCATGCATCGGCTGGCGAAGCCTGTCCATAGCCCCAAAGCTGGGGGAGGACAAGCCATTATATCTGTCCCCCAGACAGGGTTCCCCTTGTGGGCAATACCGCTTGAATAAAGAGAAAGATCGATGATGGAACGGGACGGGCGACCACGAGGGCCCACCACCCCGCATCCTCTCCCCGCTCGCCCCTACTATACGACGAATCGGCCTGCCAAGCCCGTGTATAGTAGGGGCAGGTGGGAATGTGGACGTGGGGATGGGGCCCTCGTGGCTGCCCGTCCGTGCTTCTTTGAAATGTATTGCCCCTTGTGGGGACCCTGTCTGGGGGACAGGTATCCAGGTTGGGTCATTACCTCACCCAGCGCAAAAAATACACGCCACTTGCCCCCGCGGCAATAATATGCTGCCCATCAGGATGAAAAGCACAGGCATTGAGCGGACCATTCACATACAGGGTACTCAGACATGCTCCCGTACGTGCATCCCACAGCTTGAGCGTCTGATCAGAGGAGGCTGAAACGATGAACTCTCCTGACGGACTGATCGCACACCCAGTCACCCAATCCGTATGCCCGCGCAAGGTGCGCCGTTCCTTCCCCATGCGCGCATCCCACACCTTGAGCATCTTGTCAGCCGAGGCCGATACAATATAGTCTCCCCCTGAGCTGATGGCACACCCATTCACCCAAAGCGTATGCCCGCTCAGCGTGCGAATCAGTGCTGGATCTGGTAGGTCTGGCAGTAGGTGCCAGCTGGCCAGGTAGGGGCGAGGAATGTCCGGCTCGAAGGCCTGGCAGAGGTCCGAGAGTTCTTGCAGGTGCACGAGGCGGCTGGAGAGGACGGCAGCAAGGTCATTATATGTAGTACAGCGGTTGAGGAGGTGGCCCATGTTAGCGAAGTTGCGCGTGAGCAGGCGCAGTGGTACATCGGTGGGCAGTCGTTGCTCAGCGAAGGCCAGGTCAGCCTCGGCAGCGTAGGCAGTGCGCGCGAGGGTTTTGTTGACCAGGTAGCGCAGATCCTTTACGGTGGCAACCAGCTCTGTAAGCCGTCCGGCGGCAACGAGATGCCCGGCGAGATGATCCCACAGGTACGGTTCATCGTGAGATAAGTCCGCCCAGCGCGTGAGGGCGTAGGCATCCAGCAGGTGCGCGTGGAGTGCAGGAAGCGCGGCTCCCACGGCCGTTTGCAGGTAGACGCGTATCACGTCATGCAGGCGAATCGTGCGTGTTGCCAGGTCGAAGGTGAGGAGCAGGGAGTGCCGGTATAACCTCTGGCATAGCTCCTCTGTGTCGAAGTCATCCAGTCCACCCGTCGCCCCCCACAGCTTTTGCAGGGTTGCCAGGGGGATATCCACATCTTCGGGAAAGACCGCCAACTCCTGATAGCGAGCATATTGCTCTCCATACAAGAGGTCGAAACTGACACGCAAGGTCGCGCTCACTGCCGCGTCCCTGGCCTGCGCGTTCTGCGCGTCAAAGGCCGTCAGGCCGCGTCTATCCAGTGCCTTGTTGAGGTAGACGAGTGCGTTGGCCAGCGCTTCCCCGCGACCCACGCGCTCGCGCAGCACGCCGTTGGCCAGTTTCAGTAACAGAGCCCATTCCCCCAACCGGGCCACGAGCACGCGCACCACCTGCATGTCAGTGGCAGTGAACGCCCCGGTTTGCAGGCCATAGGAGAGCAGTTGTACAGCTTCACCTGGCTGCATGGCATCCACGACCAGGCTCTGGGCATGGGCGGGAAGAACATCCTCGTTGCGCGTGGTGATCAAGCGGGCGCAGCGGTTTCCCCCGTGCAGAAAGGGCTTGAGGTGCATGGCATCCCACACGTCATCGACCACCAGCAGGATGTCGCGGTCCGCCAGCAGTTCCGCCAGGCGCGCTGCTGCCGCGTCTATGCCTGTGAAGCCTGGTCGCTCCTGGTTGAGCATGTAGATCAGGTCTTCGACTTTGCCCATCAGGTTGCCGGGGTGTTCGCCGAGGGTTACCCACAGGATGCCGTCATCAAAGGCCTGTTGGATGCGCTCGTCATGACAGAGGGCCCTGGCCATGGTTGTCTTGCCATAGCCGCCCGCCCCACGCAGCGCTGCCGTGATGGCCACCGGCTCCTCACGCCGCTGATCCAGCAATTTCTCGATCAGCGCCTCAAATTCCCTCGGCCGGGGCACATAGTCGGCCGGCAAGTCTTCGACCATGAAGGGGACACGCGGCTGCTGGCAGCGGGTGTTCAGGTCGTTGAGCAGCTTCGGCCATTCATAGGCGAGGTCGTAGAAGTGGGCGCTGCGCATCCAGTGCGGCAGGCTGTGGAAGTCAAGGTCTGACGCGCCCTTGACCGGGTAGACGCATACCCCCTGCTGCCGCGCATATCGCCACTCTTTGCGAACCATCTCCGACTGCATGGCTGCCGGTGTCATCACCAGCACCATGAACTCGACGACGTCGAGCGCCTGGGTAATCTGCAGCCACCAGTCACGCCCGCCTTCCATGCCAATGCGATCCTGCCAGAGCGCAATGTGCTCAGCCTGTAGACGGTGCCGCAACTGCGCAGCGAATTGCTCGCCATCAGAGCGAGCATAGGAGAGGAAGACGCGCGGCGCAACGCCGGCGTTCGCGCTCGTTTTCCTGGTTGCCGTCATGCTGGTCCTCTCCGCCAAGTCATGGGAATGTGCCATGTGTTTGATGTAGAGTTAGTATACACGACTTCTGCTCGGTTGCACAGTATGGACTATCTGGTGATCAAGGCTTCTCAAAAGTCTTTTTTGAGCCTGGTCGCCGTAGGCGACCAGGAAGATTTTTTGCAGTTTCTGCGCCTTGTGCATTCCCGAAGGGAATGCACAAGGCGCAGAAACTGCAAAAGAGAAACGTGCAGAGGCAGAGCCTCTGTACGAATGCGACTTTTGAGAAGCCCTGATCTGGTGATTCCCCATAAGTCCCCGCACGAGATCCTGGGCGCAGTCAGGATGACAGCCTGCAGGCTTAGAATACCAGTTGCGGGATTGGCGAGTGTCCAAGGAGACTTACGCGGGGTTTGGTCATCCTGAATGTATGACAACGATTCGTGTAAAAGTGGGTCATTTGACATAACTTTTGTGGGTCCAGGCAGCAAATCGGGACGCATCCGCGCAATCCTGTCTACTAAAAAGTGGTTTCCTCGACGTCTATCTAATAGGTATTCGGGGCTTCAGGTAATTTCTTGAAGCTGTTCTAAGGATAAGACAATAAAGGAGGACCAATCTTGGCAAACATTCAGCATCACGTCATTTCACACATCAGTGGCAGTATCTATGGCATCACGGGATACTACTCGGATAACGATAGTACTCAGCACGTGGTAGTCGCTACAACCGATGGCACGCTGTACGAAATTCATTGGAATCAGCACACTGCTACCACCTCTCCGCAGCCGCTTCGGCCTTCCCCTGGAGCAGCGCCTGTGCAATTCGGAGGGATCGCCAGCCTGGGCGGCTTTTACACCTCCGACGACGACTTCCAGCATGTCATCGTTGCGACAGAGGATGGTGGGCTGCATGAGGTCTACTTCACGAACCCCCAGCAGGTTCATCTACGTAGCCCCCTGTTGCGACTGAATACCACGGCTGGCCCCCATATTGGTATGGCGGCCTTTTATGCGTCCGATGACGGATTGCGTCATGCCACGGTGGGCGGCGCAGATAGCATCTTGCACGAGGTCGTCTGGAGTGCAAGCGTCACTCCGAGCGCGCAAAACCTGGCGACTCAATTCACGCTGCCAGATGTGGCAGCGATTGCGGGCTTCTTCGACCTCTATGTTCACTCCCGAGACGTCATTGTCGCTATGCAGGGCGGCGATGTCTTCGACGTTCACTATAGCGGTGGGATCGTGGCAGGAGGGATTACGACGGACCGTGTGACGACCTTCTCTCCTACCCTGGTGAATGTCGCAGCGTTCGTCTCCCCCGATACCCATTATCGACATGTGATCGTTCTGGAAGCCAGCGGGCAGGTGTACGATTACTCCTACACATCTGAGCAGGTGTTTGGACAGACAGCGCTCATCTCTCTTGGCAATGTGATTGATATGGCGGCCTATTATTCGGCGTATGATAGGATGCGCCACGTGATTCTTGCCACCGGCGATGGGAATATCCATGAGATCTATTACGGCCAACTGGGATGATCTCTGACGACGCCTGAAGCCGCTTCCAGTTCCCACGGGATGCGCAACGTGCTCTGCCCAGCGAGAGATCCTTCGCTGCGCTCAGGATGACAGGTGTGTTCTATGGTAGAATACAGGAAAACATACAGTGGAAGAGTGTAGGTGCAGTATACAGTGTGGTATCTGCTAATATGGAGAAACTGAAGAAAGGAGATCCTTATGGTGACCAACTGGACCTCATTGGGTAGTCCTCCCGCAGTGAAATGGGGAGCGAGGCCGAGCGTGGCGCGAAACATTGATGGGCGCCTGGAGGTCTTTGCCCTCGATTCCGCGGGGGCGCTCTGGCATATCCAGCAGACTACCCCTGGAATGAACTGGAACTCGTGGGCCTCACTGGGTATCGCCCCCAATACAAATGTGCTGCCAGATTTCGTTGTGGAAGAAAATGCTGATGGGCGCCTGGAGATCTTTACCCTCGATTCAGCGGGGGCGCTCTGGCATACCTGGCAGACCTCCCCTGGAGATGGATGGTCCAACTGGTTCTCGTTAGGGAGCCCACCAGGAGGAGCCAGCAAGGGCCTTGCTGTCACTCACAATGCCGATGGGCGACTCGAAGTCTTTACGATCGGCAACGATGGGGCAGTCTGGCACGTCTGGCAGGTCGCTCCGAACTCATCATGGAGCCCTTGGGCATCGTTGGCTCACCCACCCAATAGTGCCGCGGTCGGCGGACCTGTGGTGGGAAGGAATGCCGATGGGCGCCTGGAGGTCTTTGCTCTTGACGCGCCAGGAGCTCTCTGGCATATCTGGCAGACGTCTGCCGGACATGGATGGTTCCACTGGTTCTCGTCGGGGCGCCCACAAGTTACCCTCAATTGGCTTGACGTGATTCAGAATGCCGATGGGCGGCTCGAAGTCTTTGCGCTTGCCGAGCATGCGGGGATCTGGCATATCTGGCAGACCTCTCCGAATGGGACGTGGAGCCCATGGGCCCTATTGGGCAATGGCGGACCAGAGGGTCTTAGCCACCTCGGTGTACCCCATGCAGCTCGGAATGCTGATGGGCGCCTGGAGGTCTTTCTGACGGCCTCGACGTTAGGGATTCCGGACATCGTCCTCTTTCACATCTCGCAAGTGACAAGCGGGGGGGGTTGGGGCGATTGGACCTCTTTTGACGCGCCGACCAATTTGAGCATTAATAGTGATGTCTCCGTGTCTGAGAACGCCGATGGACGTCTGGAGGTCTTTCTGACTAACTCCGACCAGACGCTCTGGCATGCAGGGCAGGTGACACCGGGGGTCTGGGGCAGTTAAAGACTGATCGTCGGCCCAGGCACTCGGGGCTGGAGTGGACGTCCTCCTGAAGTCAGAAGTCCACTCCCTCGATGGCCAACTGAGCGACGACGACCTTTCCGGCGTCATCCTCAAGGCGGTACCGCTCGACGGCGCCAAACGCGGCCTTGTAATAGCCCACAGCCTCCGTGGCTGGGCTGACCGACAGCCATGGGGCGATGCTGGTCTTGACCGGTTCGGACTCGGGTGTACCGGTGCTCATGATCACGGTCCTCCTTGCGCGACTCGTACTGTCGCCGGACTCTGAGCGAAGGGGCGCGAGCTTTCACACCTGGCTCCTTCGGTCCGCCCCCGCCGCAACAATATGCTCCCCATCAGGATGAAAAGTACATGCAGTGAGCGGACCATCCACATACAGGGTACTCAGACATGCTCCCGTGCGCGCATCCCACACCTTGAACGTGTTGTCCCAGGAGGCTGACACGATGAAGTCTCCTGCCGGGCTGATGGCACACCCATTCACCCCCATCGTATGCCCGCGTAGAGTGCGCCGTTCCTTTCCCGTGCGCGCATCCCACATCTTGAGCGTCTGGTCCCAGGAGGCTGACACAATGGAGTTTCCCGACGGACTGATCGCACACCCAGTCACCAAACTTATATGCCCGCTCAGTGTGCGAATCAGGGCCGGGTCTGGCAGGTCTGGCAGTGGGTACCAGCTTGCCAGGTAGGGGCGAGGAATGTCCGGCTCGAAGGTCTGGCCGAGATCGCGCGGATTCTCCGACCCGGAGGACTCTTTGCGGCGTATGACTATGATTGGCCACCAACCCTCCACCCTGAACTGGATCGGCTCGCCCAGGAGGTTGGGGAGCGCTTAGTGGAGCTTGTCCGGGAGCGCGGGCTGGCGCATTCCCTACAGATGTGGTCGAAGGACAGGCATCTCGACCGCATGCGCGAGAGCGCTCACTTCCGCTTCACCCGTGAGGTGGTGCTTCATCAGATCGAGCAAGGAGACGCGGCACGGTTTCTTGAGATGATGCGGAGCAATGCGTTGAGCCACCAGTTCCAGTTCACCGAACAAGAGATCGTTTTTGATCGCCTGAGCCTCGCTGCGTTCCAATCTCTTGGGTCCGAACCCATCCCCTGGTATGTGAGTTACCGAGTCCGCATCGGGATCAAGTGAGTGCAGGGATGTGAAAAAGAAAAGCCCATCGTGCTTTGCCCGCATGACGGGCTTTTCTTTCTTCTTTGCTTGAGGTTATCTCGTTGCGCAACCCGAGGGACCCTCAGCCCCAAGAACTCTTTTGCAGCTTTTTCTCCGCTGTGCATCGCACCGTGAATACTGCTTGACTCGGTATACTCCCCGGCCAGGAATAACCCTTCCACCGGCGTGCGGTTATCGGGCAGGTGATTGTAGATCCCTGGTCTCTGGGCGAACTGCGAATGTTTACCTGCTATGTATAGTACACTACGTCGTCTACCCTCTATGCATATGACGCCCGCCACGTGCAACAGGTGCTGAAAAATGAGGGGCTCTGGATTTTAGGGTGGATGGTTTTTGACGTGGATCTTAGATATCTAATATAGAACATTTGATCGATTCATAAACAAACACTTGACAAGTAGAGATTAATAATGATATACTCTAGTGTAGATGAGGTATATTCTATTATAACCCCGAAAAGCTATCTGGTACACGATCTCTCAGTAAATAGAGACGAGGAGAATTAATATGCCAGGGCCTTTATGGGTAAGCAGAGTTCAAGTGTTCGTAATGGTGACAACCGTAGCGCGGTTCTGTATTACAGAGATCTATCCATGCAGTCTCGCATAGATACAGGAGGATCTATATGATCTATTATTCATTCGAAAGATGGGAGTGGCTAGGCATAGGCAATTGTCTTGCTCACGACTGTAGCACGAACTGGGACATCGGTAAAATGACTTCTACAGAAGTCCAATCCGAAGTCCTCAGAGAAAGGACCCTTAATACTCAAATTGTAGGCTGGTTGTTATATGAATGTGTTCTTCGTAGTCAAGCCGTGCGGCGCTTCATAATAGAAGGCGCTATGCATGTTATGCGCCTTATCACTATGAAGGTCCCGCTAGTCATTAGCCCGGAGCTCTATCAGACCGGGGCGAAGGCCCCACGAGGATGAGCTCTTTTTTTGGCCGGAAATGCATTTCCTCTCTCCTGAATCTAGCCTCTCTTTTCCCTCTCCATCAAAAAACTCTCGAGCCACCTGAGTACTTCCTCCAATAGGAGCATCGATTTTGGCGTTTGAGCAGAAGCTCTCGCGGCTTTCAGCATCCGAGAAAACTCCGTGATTGGTAGATAGTTATGTACTGTGGCCTCTGCTGTCCTCTCATCATAGATCTTCAGGCCATATAACATCAGCGCCACAATGTAGGGATTGGGCGTTTTGATATCCGCTAACGAGTGCATTAAATGTTTCTGCCCAATCGGCGGTAAAAGCATGTACTTGTTTGCCATAGGTTGTGCTAGTGAGAGTATTCCTAGTAGCGCCAGTGCGAATGCAGGTTCTAATCTCCAGGCCGTGATCAAGCGCTCTTTAATGTTGGGGTCATCAAAGGTGCGAAGGTGCGAAAGGTCGCTAGCGGAAGTCATATTCCATAAGAACAGGCAGAGATCTTCCAAGGGAGCTTCTGCCAGCTGGCTGGGCCTTTGTTGCATGTCGACGATTTTACAATAATGCTGCGACAGCCCCTGGTCGATATACGCGTATACATTCCAGAGAAAAAATCCGATGTCCTTAAGTGTGGCTGACTCAAGCTTACCTGTCAGATTTGAAGCTTTAAGCGCCTCTCCAATAGTCCGCAGGTGCTCTTTATCTATGTGGGCCATATTGTAAATGAACCTCTGAAGATCGCCGATATCACTTTTCTCGACGGCTGCCTGTAAAATCTCCGGACGAGCTACAGGTATGAGCAACTGTGGCAAATACATGCCATTTACCGATTTTGCATGATAGAGAAGGAGTGCGTATTGCCTCAGATTCGCACTGGCGACGTGTTCGGACAGGTCCATTGAGGAGAGCAAGCCAAGTACTCCGCGCGTAAGCTCCGCTCCTTGTTCTGGTACAAGGCGAATATGATGGATGAACTGGCCTACTTCTTCCAATGTAGCTGCCTTCAGTTTAGCTTCAAGAAATTGCCTCCGGAATAAGCAGTATGCCTGTCCAAAAAAAGTGTATCTATATTGTAATATTGCTCCAATCGATCTTAATGACGATCGGTTACAAATATCTGCAATTTCCTGAGCCGAAAATTGTTGTAGAAAAAGCTGCCAGAAGCGTCTAGTCGAGACTTTGCCAAGTTGTCCAAATATGGAGATCGTTGCGCCTTTTGAACGGCAAAGAGATGCTAAACCTGCCGGAGTAAGGGTCTCTAATAACCTGTTTGCTGTAGATGGCGAGACATTCTGGAGAACTCGAAGGAGCCAGTAGAGGCGTTGGAGGTTTTCCTTCTGAACTCGTTCTGCTAGTTGTTCAGTGTCTAATGCTTCGACAAAGTCCTTGATTTGGGCAGAGGGGTACATAAATTCCTGCATATATCTTATAATCTTTTCCAGCGAGCTAAAGTCACTTACAGTTGCCCTGGTTGTCAATCCCCGGGCCAGTGCATTGTCTAAAAGGATTCTTGCCTGCACCATCGAGACACTTCTGAGAGCATGCAACAGCCAACAAAGTCTCTGAAGGCTTACCTTCTCACTTTGCTGTGCCAGTTGTCCCATATCTAACATTTCAACAAATGTCTTCAGTTGTTGATACTCAAACTTTTGCAATTTTTCTATCATAGAAGCCACATTGTGCACTGTAGCTTTGGCGACCAAAGCTTCCAGAGGGATACTCATGAGGAATATATTTGCTCGCTCGGCTGATATCCGTTTGACGGTCTGCACCAATCTGAAAAGATTTAGAAGATTCTCCTCTTCCACTTGTCGTGTCAATTGCTTTAGATCCATGGTGGTAAGGATCTTGTTTGCTAACTCAGCATCTATACATTGAAGGCTCTGTATGAGCAATACGATATGCTGAAAGGTCAACTCTTCTAACTTAGAGCATATGCCTTGTATGCCAGAGGTCTGCACTATTATGTCAAGAAGCTCGCGAGCACGATAAAGATCAACTTTTGCTAATCTATACACATACCGTATAGAATCCGGGATAGTTTTTGTTCCGAATTGCCTGATAGCATATTCCTGTAGATCACTCTGTGTTAATAATTGTTTCAGGATAGCTTTCTGCTTATTGCGGGCAAGGCTTTCATAGACTGTTACATAATTGGCGGGTTTAACCTTAAGATAGGATCGAAGTATATCAGCTATGCCGATTTCGATTTGTGGCCTGCCGAGAAGGTTCCCACGGCGATACATGTAAGCCTCGAATATCTCTCGTGCCAGTGCAGGATGGCAGAGAAGATCGTAAAGTACTCCATAGTGTTTGTCCAGTTCGCTCGTCAAGAGTTTCTTCTTTTGTAGTTGCCTGACCTCCCCTGGAGGTAATATTTCCTCAACGAAACTATTGTGTGCTCTAATTTCATATTGCCTCAAGACACAAAGAGCGAGTAATGCCTTTCTGTCATCAGACAGATACTTTTTCACTAATGCGTGGTAAACTGCTTCCTTTTTTACCTCGCTAAGTTTACCGCCAAGATTTCGCCATGCCTCCAGACGGCTTTTAGCGATCACTAGATCATTGGCATTTTGCCTCCTGAGCATTTTTTCAGAGTCATCTTCCAGTGGTACGTAGAAACCGGGGTTTTGTTTTCGATAGGAAGCAGCGTGCTTTTGCAATACCCCCCAGTAGATGTCTTCTGACCAAATTGTTATTGTCGCATCAGCCCACATTTCAAAGTAGCTGCTTACGTCGGATAGCGCATCGAAGGCACCTGGATCAGAACGCGAGATGAGAATGCATTGAGTGTGAAGCGGCGGATTTTCTTCCAATTGAGAGCAAAACTCATTGACCTCCTTCATAGCAAGGTGACAATTATCCAAAATGTAGAGAAGGCCTTTATGATCGTGAGTACTTACCAACCGATACCATTTGCGCCCGTCCCCTTCTTCTGCTTGACAGGCATCTTTGTAGTTAACTGTATAGCCCTCTGTCTCCTGGAGCCGTTTTGCTAAAGCTATAGCAAGTACAGTTTTGCCTACTGCTGAAGTTCCGACGAGCAAGGCACGCCCTTTTTCATCCAGGCTCTTCTTAATCAGAGAGGCATATGCCTCTGGCAAGTAGACCACGTCCTCGTCAAAATCTTTTTGTGCTGGAAATCGGAACCCTGATGATTTAAGAAAATTGTCGAGCGACTTAAAATAATTGATTGGGTTAGCAGGAAGCCGCGTGGTATCCCGGCGCCTGGAAGAGGAGTTGAGCTTCTCGATAACCTTACGAACATCTTTGGCGACATGTTCGAAGGCCTCATCTTGATTATTCCATGTAGTGATAGCTTTACCATCAACCGGTGAGACTTGAAGTGCTCTGAAGGAGGTTTTTTTCCAATCGACTGGTCGTAAAATGATAGGGATGACGCGAGCTTCTCCAACTTCGTGTCTTTGCATTGCCCGTGCCGTCTCAATCTTATAACAATACTCTGATTCTATGAAATCTGGGCTCACGAGCAGAAGAATTATGGACGCAGTATTGAGGTGACTATCAATCTCATATGCCCATCCAGTACCTGGGAGGATCTGGCGATCATGCCATTCCACTATGAGACCCTCGTGGCGCAAGCTGCTGAGGTGTTTGAACAATTGATTCCGCAGGTCTTCGTCTTCGTGAGCATAGGAATAAAAGATCTCGATAACTGTCGCTGGCTCACCTGACATAGTAGACACTTTCCAGGTAATAAGAGAAGCGCTATTTCATATACTGTATGTTGATAGGAATATAGCGTGTTTTGTGAAATTTAGCAAGAGTTTTAAAGATTTTTGTAGTTTTTGGCCTTGCCGCAGGCAAGGCCAAAAGCGCAAAAACTACAAAAGAAAGAGGGGACGGCTGTTACGTCGCCCATTCAATGCCCCAGGGCGACGTAACTACGCCCTTGATCACAGTACGGGTGGCTCCGCTGCCCGGGTCGAGCAGGGTAATGCCAATCGTGGGATCAACCCCGTAAAGTGTCTGCCCATCAGAGCTTTCGGCCAGACCGGTGAAGGTCTGCTCTTTCAGATATTCTGCCTGGACCTTCAGCGTACTGGTATTGATCACCCAGATACCATGGAGCCCTGCAACGTAGAGCAGCTTCTGATTCCGCGAGAGTACTGCTCCATTGTGCAGCACACGTGCCTGATCGGTCGCATTGGGTTCACTCATTGTACTATTGCCCGGATTGAAGTGAGCGACCTTCGCGTTAGGGATCAGCCAGGGCTGATAAGAGTTCATCCCGAGGTCAAGATTGACTGTTGCAATCGTTCCAAGTGCGGTGTTTGCCGCGTAAAGCGTGTTGCCATCGTGCGAGAGGGTCAGGGTGTAGTAACGCAGCAGCGCGGAGGAGTTGCCCACTGGCAGGTCGAGGCAGCGCGCAATGGCGGGGAAGGGGATGGAGGTGTTGACCGTATCGGCTAACCAGAGAATATGGATGAAGGCTTTGTTCGTCACGGGGTTGATATAGAGCGTGTAAGCTATATCACCGTCCCCGGACATCTGGCGGGTCAAGGCTTCACCCTGCATCTTCTCGCCCAGTTCGTTCTTATCAACAATGCTGCCCTCCAACAACCGGTTAGCCTTGACGTCATAGGCTCGCACATTGTAGTGGCTCGTTCCAGCCTGATAGTACTCCAGCAGGTAGAGCATTGTGCCCCTGGGTGAGACTGCATCCAAGGTGAAGTCGCCTGCCAGATGGATATTCTTCACGAGCTTTCCAGCCTGGGTATCGACCAGCGCAATACTGGTTGTTCCCACGGGCGTATTCTGCGCCCGAAGCGCCAGCCAGCGTCCATCCCCTGAAAGCATAGAGTCAGCATTACCCCTATCGGCTGTCGAGTAGCTTCCTACAATGCTGAATGTGCGTATGGTGGCGCCTGAGCCTGTATCAATTACAGAGATGCTGGTACTACCACCATGCACGGGATAAGCGACGTACAGGCGCTGGTGCTTGAGGTCAGTCAGCCCGGCGGGAAGCATAAGCCGAATTGTTGGATTGGCTGTCCCTGCCGGCAGGGCAACGATGTGTTGAGCTGCCTGCTTGTTTCCCGTCTCCGTATAGTTGTCGAGAACGTACAACTGGCCACCTGCTGGATGCGTTGCCTGACTGGGGTTGCCGCTCTTCTGTAGCAATCCACCTCCACAGGCAGCCATAAACGGAAGTAGCAGGCCCAATAGCAGGCCGGGCCAGACAATTGATCGCTTCTTCATAGTGCCTCCTCCGGGCGCATATCCAGTGCATACGCTCATTATAACAGTAGTATTTAGAACTGTCTCTGTTATAAATGAAGAAGCTGAAGGGGATATAAAAGGTTCCTGAATCTGGCCTGAATGCTGGAAATATACCCCTGTACGGGTAGGTCGCCTGCGGCGACAACAAGTTGTAGGACAAGTTTGTGTGTTTTGCGTGCGCGCCAGCGCACGCAAAACACACAAACTTGTATAAAAGGATTATTTGCGGCTACGCCGCAATGTGTACGGGGGTATTGTCCACACGGATTTAAATGCCTCTTGCAGAAACTCCCACTCCTCTCGACAACTGTTTGGATTCGCTATACAATAGCCGGGAATTGCAGGCTCTTCAGCCTTTCGGGTGATTGAGGAGAATGGGCCGATAAATCGCGCCCTACGTTTAAGTCGTACGTTTCACCCGCAGGAATAGAGACCTGAATTGCAGTGCTGATTTATGGGAAGGAGTTCTCCTACGGAAGAGCGAGCAGGATCGTATCCCTCATTCATTGCTGACTTACCGTGGCGCTTACAGCAGCTGGTGGCCGGCTGGCAGGGGGCAGAGCGGAATCAGCCTTTGTCTGAACTGCACAACGAGTGTCTCAACGCGGCGGGGTTGGGAGGTCGGCACTTGCTGCCGGCAAGGCTGCTGGCGGTAGAAGACCTGGATGAGACACATCTGCAGGCCGCGCTACACAGGCTCAACGGCAAGTGGCAGGGCAGGCGGCTTCATTTCCAGTCCAGGGTTGCCGGGCGCTTTGATGCCGCACTCGTTCCCATAGGGCCAGCAGGAGAAGCTCCTGATCGCTGGCTGCTGGCGATAGAAGCGCACTTACCAATCCGCGAGCAGGTTGCGCTCTATGCCCACGCGCTGGGGCACCTGCTGCTGAATAATGAGCAGGTCAAGATGGATCGACTGCCCGCGCTGGACCCCAAAGATGGCGATGCGCACCGGGATATGCTGGCGGAACTGCGCATGTTAGAAACGACACGCCAGCCCCTGGACCGCCGCGTACTGGAAACCTACCCTTTGCTGACTGCACTGCTGAGGGTGCGCGAGGAGACGACGGCCGTACTCGACCTGGTGGCCAGTGACCTGCGACGACGGCTGGCGCAGTGGGGCTGGCGCGGGCTGTACATCGAAACTCCTTACGTCTTCACGAATGGACGTGTATCCATCGGGAAGGCCTCCATTCGTCACGGGAAGAAGCTGCGGGTCGATGCTCTGCTCCGCGCCTGGACTTCGCTCCCGATCGCGGTAGTGCAGACCATTCACGCGGGCGAGACACGCGAGGAGGTTATCAGGCGGCTGAAAGAGTATGCCCACAACCGGCTCACCGTGCCGTTCGCGTACCTGCTGGAGAATGACGACACGATCCTTGAATTTGACTGGACGAAGAGCGAAGAGCCGGTTCTCAGCAAGCTGACTGCACTGCCGGATCGCGAGGCGCTGCGAAACCGCTGGCTGGAGGCGCTTGGCCTGACCGATAAACAGGCGCAGGAGGCCCTCCAATATCCCTACAACCTGAGCAACCATTTGCCGCGCTATTACCAGGAGGGCGCAATCAATCGCGCGTTCATTGCCGTGCTGCAGGCGAAACGCGGCCTGCATACGCCACGGATCCTCCTGACGCTGGCGACCGGGACAGGCAAGACGAAGATTGCTTTTCAACTGGTCTGGAAGCTGAAACGGGCGCGGGCTATCCGTAATGTGCTCTACCTGACCGATCGTGACTGGCTGCTCAGCCAGGCCATGGACAATGAGTTCGCGCCCTTTGGTGATGCCCGCCAGCGTATTCTTGGTGAGGCAAAGACCAGCCGCGATATCGTCTTCGCTACCTACCAGGCGATTGCCGATAGTGACGCGCATGCGGGGCTGTATCACGACTTCCCACGCGACTTCTTCGATGTCATCATTGTGGATGAGTGTCACCGAGGCAGCGCCCAGGCCGATTCTCGCTGGCGCAATATTCTCAAATATTTCGGGAGCGCCGTCCAGATCGGCATGACGGCCACGCCCCTGAGCAGCGAAATCGTCCAGACCGACGAGTATTTTGGCCGACCGCTCTACACCTACTCTCTGCGCACCGGTATCAATGATGGCTTCCTCGCGCCCTACCGCGTGCGCCGCGTCCTGATGGGCGAAAAGTTAGCAGGCGAGCAGGAATCTCAGCCGGGAGAGGCAGGAATGCCTGAGCACCCGGAGGTACCAGAATCTGAGGGCGAGACCGCATCGAGCGCACCGACTGCACTGGCCGCGGCGGGCGAGGACGAGGATTACTCCACCTCTGACAACCCGCTTGTGGAAGAGACCTCGGCGACGATGCGTTCCCGTACCACCGCAGTCGCCCATCATCTCGCAGCTTACCTCCAACGGACCGACCCGCTGGCAAAAACTATCGTCTTCTGCGTCGATCAACAGCATGCAGAGGACATGCGCCGGGCGCTGGAAAAAGCTTGTACAGAGCAGGTGATGCGCTACGGAGGCTATATCGAGCGCATCGTCTCGGACGAGAAGGCAGAGGGGAAGCGGGCGCTCGGCCGCTTTAGCACGCCCGAGGAGCACAAACCGGTGATCGTCACGACCTCCAGGCTACTGAGCACGGGAGTCGATGTCCCAACCTGCAAGAATATCGTGCTGGCGCGCCCCGTGGGTTCGCTGGTCGAGTTCAAGCAGATCATTGGGCGCGGCTCGCGGCTCTACGAGCCGGAGAAGACCTGGTTCACCATCATCGATTACGCCGGGGCCATCAAGCTCTTTTTCGATCCACAGTTTGATGGCGATCCCGAACTGGTGGAGGTCGAGCCGCTCGTCCCCCAGCCCCAGTCACAACCTCAACTACAGGAGCCACCGCCCGGCAGCGGCGTGATAGCCGTGCAGGAAACGCCTGCCCTTCCTACAGATGCTCCTGGCAGCCCTGCTTCCCCGCTCGTCAAGGAACCCGGTGATGATTATCCAGATGAGCAGCCGGCAGAGATCCCTGGCTCACTGCCGCCGACTTTGCCTGCCCTGTCTGCTACTGGAGAACCAGTTCCTGGCGAAGACGACCAGCAGGGGCGCGCAGAAACGCCGGATGAACCGGCTGCACCCCCTCCTGTTGTAGCCCAACCCTTCGCACCCGGCGATAGACCCGCTGTAGTTCAATCAGGCTCAGGGGAAAGCGGAGGAGGAGAGTCGGGGCCGCCCGTGCTTCCGCCGGTGGCCATGCCCCCGCTTGTGGTCAGGCAGACGCGGAGCGGGCGCACCATTCGGGTCATCGGTGAGTATGTCTACGACCTCGCGTCGGATGGGAAAACGCTGATCCCGGACAAATCGTACCGAGAGTACACAGCAGCGGCCCTCAAGGATATCATTAAGACCCCTCGGGATCTGCGAGCGCGCTGGTTGAACAAAGACCAGCGGAAGGCACTGAGCGATCAGCTGGCAGAGGAGGGTGTGGACCTGCAAGCGCTGGCGACAGTACTCCGGCATCCCGAGGTTGATCCGGTGGACCTCCTCTCACACGTAGCCTTCGGACAGGCGATGCCTACGCGCAGCCAGCGCGTCGAGCAGGTCTACCGCGAGCATGCCGATTTCTTCAGCCGCTACAGTCCGGAAGCACGTGAAATGCTCAAGATCATTCTGAAAAAGTACGTTGCCGGCGAGGCAGAGGATATCAGCGATCCAGAATTACTCAAAGTGCCCCCCTTATCGAAGCAGGGCACATTCTTTGAATTGGTGACGCGATTTGGCGGCGGGCAGGAGATGCGTAAAGCCTTAAGAGAACTCCAACAGTTACTCTACAGCGCTTGAGCGTCCATTATGCCAGATTTCTGAGCAAGAAAGAGAACAGCAGTATGTCAAGTACCCGTCCCGTAAACGGTGACGGGCTTGTCTCTAGACCCGAAGGCCTGAGACGAGAGGCACCTTGACATGATGCCCACTAGCCACGCTTCTAGCACGGCTAGCAAGATTCACCGACGCATTGTAGTCGGCATTGGCTGTATAGCCGCAGAGTTGACAGGAGAACTCACTTTGACAGACACGGTTACGCTTGTCGATATGCACGCAGCAATAATCTGCTTGGCGATAACGTGATTTGTATTGTGCTGAAATCGTTTCAGTTTGCCAGAGAGCTTCTTCAAGTGTCTCTTAGCAGACTTTGTACCTTTGCCTTGCAAAGCACGTCGGAGGCGGAAATAGCGGTTATTCGTTTCTTTGAGATGTTTACTCGCAAAGAAACGAGGATGAGAAGTCACGGCAAGGCGATTGATGCCAAGATCAACACCGATCACCTGACTTTCAGGCGTGGGAGAGAGAGCAGCCTGTTCGCACGAGACAACCATGTGCAACCAGTAGCTGCCTTGGCGATAGATCAAATCAGCGCTGTCCTGTTGCCACTCTGGCGTCACGTACTGCTCATAGTAGGCAGGGACTTTGACGGCAATGGTTGCGCGATTGCGTGCTTGTCCTGCTTGTTGGACATGCACGAGGGAAACCAGACGGCGGTTGCGATCAAAGCGGAAGGAACGCGCATCATAGCGGATAGCACACAAAGCACTGTGAGGGGTTTGTGCCAGTTTCAAGGGCTTGTGCGCCTTGCCTTGCTTGACCAGGGCCTGATACTTCTGAGCTTGCTTCTTCCGTCGTGTAATCACGCTTTTGAGAGCTTCGGTCGCTTTCACTCGAGCCGCACAAATCAACTGCGAGGGAAGATGGGTAGAAGCACGGTGATGAGCATAGGTGAGCCGATGCAATTGGACGCCGTTACTCATCTTCTCAGCATCGCCCAGCTGACAGACCTCATTAAAGCACATGGTGTACGCTTGCATCGTTTGCTGCAAGAGTACAGCTTGCTCAAGAGTTGGCTTCAGTTGTATCCGTATCGTCCGTGTCAACATCATGGTCATGTATTACTACAATACGGTACAAAAATCAAGAGCGAATGTTGAAGAAAGGAGAGGGCGTTTCCTCCCGCCCCGTGAACGCAGGCGGGTATCCACGCCCGAATTTCTATGAGCGAACAGAATCAGCTTTCACAGAACACGCTCTTCGGCGATGATGCGGAGGCAAGGGGTGACAAAGCACGCGAGAACGGAGTCTCTCCTGACGGGGGTAAGGCGTCCAGAAGGGTGAAGCTTCCACTCAGCAGCAGGGAACAGCTGAATGCAACGATCAAGAGTGTGCGCGACCTGCTGCGCAAGGATGCCGGGCTGGCCGGGGACACCGACAGGCTGCCGCAGCTTACCTGGCTGCTCTTCCTCAAGAACCTGGATGATTTTGAATATGCCCGGGAGGAAGAACTGGGCGAGGAGTACGAACCGGTCATCGCCCATCCCTATCGCTGGCGCGACTGGGCGGCGGTCGAAGACAAAACGCAGCGGCTGACCGGCGATGAACTGCTCGATTTCGTCAATAACGACCTGATCCCCTACCTGGCCCGCGTCTCCGGCTCCGGCAAGCACGATATCCGCACGATCACCGGCACCATCTTCCAGGGAACCTATAACCGCGTGCGCTCCGGCTACATCCTGCGCGAGGTAGTGGACAAGCTGAGTAGCATCAACTTCAACTCCTCGGAGGATATCCACGCCGTCTCGCACTTCTACGAAAGCATGCTGCGCGAGATGCGCGACTCGGCCGGAGACGCGGGGGAGTTCTACACGCCGCGCCCGGTCGTACGCTTTATCATCGACCGGCTGGCCCCGAAGCTAGGCGAGCGCATCCTCGACCCGGCCTGCGGCACCTGCGGCTTCCTGGTCGAGGCCTATGAGCACCTGCGCGAGTCTGCACGCAGTCCCGAATTGCACCGGCAGCTCCAGGACTCGCTGATGGGCATCGAGAAGAAATCCATGCCCTACCTGCTGGGCGTCATGAACCTGCTGCTGCACGGCATCGAATATCCGAATATCGTGGAGCGCAACGCCCTCTCCAGCAACATCCGGCAGATTCGCGACGCCGAGCGCGTCGACGTAGTGGCGACCAATCCGCCCTTCGGCGGCGAAGAGGAGCGCGGTATCCTCAACAACTTCCCCGAAGGCATGCGCACCTCCGAGACAACGCTGCTCTACTTTCAGTACGTCATGGCGGTACTCAAACGCCCCGGCGGCCGCTGCGGCATCGTCCTGCCCAACGGCTTCCTCTTCGGCGGCGGCGTGGCGGCGGAAGTCAAGCGCCAACTGCTCAACCGCTTCAAGCTGCACACCATCGTGCGCCTGCCCAACGGCGTCTTCACGCCCTACACGGGTATCCCCACCAACCTGGTCTTCTTCGAAGCCTGCGAACCCGACCGCGAGGAACCATGCACCCGCGAGGTCTGGTACTACGAACTGTCTCTCCCCAAGGGACGCAATAACTACAGCAAAACAAAGCCCTTGCAGTTCGAGGAATTTGCCGAATGCATTGCCTGGTGGGACAAGCGCGAAGAGAATGAACGAGCCTGGAAAGTACCTGTCGAGCAGATTCTTGCCAACGAGTGCAATCTAGACATCAAGAATCCCAATGCCAAAGGGGATTTCGAGCACCTGCCGCCAGAGCAACTGGTCGAGGATATTCTGAAAAAAGAGCAGCGAATAATAGAGATCATGGGGGAGATCAAGCAAGTACTGAGGATAGGAAGTAATGAAGAATAAGTTTCCGCTAGCGCCTTTGTCAGAGGTATTATCACAGTATCAAGAGTACATTCAAGAGCCTGAGGTCAGGATTTATCCAAAACTTTCAGTAAAGTTGTATGGCAAAGGAGTAGTGCTTGATGGATCTGTTGATGGTTCGACATTGAAAATGCGTCAACATCAAATTGCTAAAGGTGGACAGGTAATTTTATCCGAGATATGGGGAAAAAAAGGGGCCATAGGTTTTGTACCTCCAGAAGGAGAGGGTGCATTATGCACAAGCCATTTTTTTCTATTTGATGTTCGTAAGGACAAGATAGAGCCGAAGTACTTACAAGCAATCTTCACTGCTAACTTTCTAGAGGAACAATTAAATACAGAAGCCAAAGGCACCACAGGATATGCAGCTGTAAGGCCAAAACATTTACTAGCTGCTAAAATTCCGCTTCCCTCATTAGAAGAACAGTGCCGCATCGTAGCGCGGGTAGAAGAACTGGCTGCCAGGATTGAGGAGGCAAGGGGGTTGAGGCGGAAGGCGGTGGAGGAAGTCGAGATGCTTCTAGCACTCTCGCTGAAAAAGATGCGTAAGGAGCTACTGACCAGTAGCTATTCTAAGGATAGAATTGGTCATATTACTCAGGTTAGTTCAGGTGGAACCCCTTCCAGAGAAATTTTGTCCTATTGGAATGGCAATATCCCTTGGATCAAAACTGGTGAATTGCTTGATGGGGATATCTTCCAGGCAGAAGAGCATATAACTGAAGAAGGGCTGGCAAACAGTGCTGCTAAGCTATTTCCCCTCGACACGGTACTCGTGGCACTGTATGGACAGGGACAAACACGGGGAAGAACTGGACGGCTAATGATTGAAGTCGCTACAAATCAAGCTTGCTGTGCAATTCTTCCTACACCAGCAATCTTGGACCCACGATTTACTCAATACTGGTTACGAAGTCTTTATCTAGAGATGCGTGAGGTTGTGCGTGATGGTGCTCAGCCTAATTGGAATGGCCAAATGATCAAAAATATTGAAATTGCTCTTCCCCCTCTTTTGGAGCAAAAGCGCATCGTCAACTACCTTGATAATTTACAATCCAAAGTAGACCCCTTAAAGCAACTCCAATCCGAAACCTCAGCCGAACTCGATGCTCTGCTTCCTTCTGTTCTCGATAAGGCGTTTAAGGGGGAATTGTGATGGAAAGGGGTTAAGAGCAAACACTATGGACAGAGTAGAGAAAAGTAGCAGGAACCTTTCAAGACAAGAGATAGCCGCCGAGGTGCTGGAACTGGGGGAGATGTTGTTCGATACAGCTATTGACGCGGCAGCACAACAATCGGCAGGGGAAGAGGTGGGAGATGTGGCATTTGTAGAGGAGATGCGCGCCGCGGCGGATGAGTTTTTTATGGCTCTGCGGTTGTTGTTGGGATGAGCAAATTATGGAGTGAATTATCCTGGCGACCGCGAGGGTCGCCACTACATTTACGCACGAGACATGTACTGGAAGCCTGTCTGGGGGACAGGTGTAGACCCTCGCGGTCGCCAGGTAGAACTTAGGAAGGACGAATTGCAGAGATGGATCCTGAGCCTGTTTTTCCTGCTGCGACAGCCGCTTCGCAGAGTGTCGATCTGTATCAGGCGGTTGGTGGGATGGACACCTGCCGAGAAATCTCTGCGGCCTTTTATGCCCATGTTGAACACGACCCGGTTCTGCGTCCTCTGTATCCGCCAACCTTCAAGGGGTGCCCTATCGAAACGCTTGCTGCCTTCCTCATCCAATTCTTCGGCGGACCAGGCGAGTATGCGCAACGTCGTTGGTCGTTGAGCCTGCGCGAAGCGCATCTCCGTTTTGCCATCGGACAGAAGGAGAGAGAGGCCTGGCTCACCAATATGTTTCAAGCGGTCGATGAGGTGAACATCAAGGAACCGGCGCGAAGCGCCCTACGCTGGTTTTTTGCCCAATCGTCAGCCTTTTTCATCAACCAGCCGCCAGAGGCAGCAAACGAGTCTCCTTCACTCCTGGAACGCCCCACCGGGCACCAGAACGAGCCGGAGACCTCTCTCATTCACCAGGACATCGCCCGGCGGTGGCAGGCACAACGGATGCTAGAGGAGATGATTGCCGCCGTTCGCCAGGGAAACGCAGATGCTGTTCTGGCATTGCTAGAAAGTCCTGTTGTTCAGGCCTCCTTTAGCAGGGATCGTGCAGGATTCCTGAGTTTTCTTGCGATCCTGAGCAGCAGTCGTCAGCGTGCTCTGCTGGACTATGTGCGCCAGGCGCTTGTCAGCGACCCTCTCCTGGTGCAAGAGCGCTACACCTATGACCGCACGCTCTTACACGAGGTGGCAGGCCAGGGGAGTCTCCCCATGGTGGAATTCCTTCTGCTCCTGGGGGCTGACCCCAACGCGAGAGATCAGTGGGGGCACACACCGCTCTATTTCGTAGGCAATGCGTCTCATGGGGCAAATGGCGCAGATGTCGTGCGTGTCCTGGCCCGGGGTGGAGGGGACGTCAACGCTCAGGAGAGGCTCAAGCACTGTACTGCACTGCATATGGCAGCGCGTCGAGGAAACGTCCCGGTTGCCGAAGCGTTGCTGGATTGCGGAGCAGATGGAGAAGCGCGAGATAAGCTGGGAGATACGCCTTTGCATCGTGCTGTCAAGTGTGGAAAGACGGAGATGGTTGCTTTTCTCCTTTCACGGGGAGCCGATGTCCATGCAGAAGGGAAGAGCGGACTGACTCCGTGGCAGGTCGCACGAGGCGCTCGCATGAAACAACTCCTGCAATTGCCTCTGCGGAATGTGCCATGTGTCTCTGACTATCCTCGCCGTCCCTGAGCGATTTCCAGACGATACCCATCGGGATCATTGGTAAACATTTGTCGCTCCCAGGGGCGATCAACAGGAGGACTGGCGAAATGCACTCCCTGAGCTTCCAACTGCTCAAAGAGCGCATCGAGGTTCTCAGTACTCAATTCGATATGGATGGCTCCACGCGGCGCGTTGGGCCACTTCGACAAATCCATTTTAAGTAATCCTATGGTTCCTTACGCATACGTTGGTTTGGATGGTCAAAATGTAATCATTTCACACATAAGAAAAAGGGCCAAAACAGTGAGTGATAGTTCAATCGGACAGTTCATTCGCGCTCACCGCGCATACCAGCCTGGGTAGCGTGCGCAACGATTTTCACGGCAACCTCGTGGGCCATGGTCCTTAGGCGCGCCTCAACCTGGAGAGCCAGATGGGTACCATCAGCGTAGGGCGCAGGTAAAGCCTCTGAAAGCGCTTACTCACCGCCCTCATCGGCTTTCGCCCGGCTGACCCAATCAGAGGCTCCATCACTGGCGTTCTGTCCAAGAAACAGGTTCAACTGGGCCGCATGTTCCTGCACGTGGCGCATGGTGTACAAGAGTAGCTCTAAAAAGCTCATCGGCTTTTCCCCGACCCAGGGGAAATCGACCTGTTGGTGCGCTTTCTCGTCTGACAACCCGGCAATCGTTGTCTGGCACTTCTTGCGCAGATTCACCAGATAGGCGTGTAGCTCATCCCTGGTATAGGGACGTTCGGGAAGGACACGTGCTGGTTCAAGCTCATCCAAGGTGAAGGGCGTGGGGGGAGCGAATCCTTCAAGTGAGCCTGTGAGATACAAGTCGAGCCAGAAGAGTGTGTGATGGGTGATAGACCAGAATGCTGCATATTCCGCTGGCAGAGGGTGGTCTGAGTGGTCGCTCCACAGGCGTCCATTCCAATGCGTGCTGGGACAGGCGAGCAGGGCGTTTTCGAGCATGTCGATAGTCGCGCCGAACTGCTGCCAGAGGGCGGTCCTCCACAAGGGATCCATCTGTATGCCTCCAAGTGTAATAATGATTGACAGATTGACACTCAGCTTCAAAAAGCATAGCACAGATGTTCTTTTTTGTACACCCTGACTTTCTTCCTGTCAGGGCTGATGCAAGATCTCTTGCGCCCTACGGGCGCGGGAGAAAAAGAGATTGGGGGACGCCCCCAAGCCCCCGCAAAGGGGCGGCTGCCCCTTAGAACCCTGTCTTCCCGTCACAACCCCGAGAGCAGGAGGGGATGAGCGGGGCGCGAGGGAGCCTTGTCTTCCGTTACAGTACAAAGGGGATGAGCCGTTTTGTGTGCCGCATGTACTCCTGATACTGCTGGCCCAGATGCTCCTTTAGGACGTCCTCTTCCACATGGATACGGTAGCTGAGTCCAAGCAGCGCACACCCCATCAGGACCAACAGACTCAACCAGTTCGTAGAGCTGAGTCCAAGCCCAAGCAAGGTGATGAGAAGACCGGTATAGGAGGGATGCCGAATGAGCCGGTAGGGACCCGTTTCGATCACGGTCTGCTCGGGGGCGACGGCCACCGTCGTTGTGAAGGAGGCGCCGAGCACGCCTATCGCGTAGAGACGGAACGCGATCCCCGCGTAGATGAGCAGAATGCCTAGCCAGAAGAGAAATGTGCGAGCGCTCGTGATGGCGGTGGCAGGAACCCTAAACGCCACCCATGCGCCGAGGAGGATGCCGAGCGTGACCATGCAAATGAGGACTGCACGCGATCCTTTATCCTGGCGCCGGGCGCCAGCACGGAGGCGTCTGAGCGTCCTGATATCCACGATCGCTTCCATCACTCTCCAGATGAGAAGGCTGGCCACCAGGACATCCTGCAGCACAGGCTGTTGAACGAAAAGCGGCTGCATACTCTACGACCTTTCCTTGAGATCACGTAGTAACCGGGCGAACGCTTGCTCATACTCATCATGGTTTTTCCACCGCGTAAAGTCGCCAATGTTGCTCTCATGTCGTATTTCGGTCGCCCAGGCGAAAGGACTCTAGAGGCATTTGAGGAATGCAATTCCCCCTCTGGTAGGTATTCAGCCATTTCATTTTCCTTCCGCATGGATACGGTAAACTTTCATGTATTATGATACCATTCATACATGATAAGAAGAAGTCAACACTGACGCCAATTCTCCAAAGAGGAAGAGCATGACCATGTTTGCCTCTACCACGATACATGCGCCAGGTTGGACCATCTATACTCGATAAACGTGGATGGGCTTTTTCGGTAACATGGAATTGACCCCCTTGCCTTTAACGTATAGAGTTAGGAAATGTCTGTGTCATCGTTTTAATGTTTATACCTATATTTTCAAGACACTTGAATGAGCGCCCAACGCGAATGTAATCATTCCACACATAAGAAAAAAGACCAAAACAGTGAGTGATATATCAAAAGGACAGATGTCAAGTACCCGTCCCGTAAACGGTGACGGGCTTGTCTCTAGACCCGAAGGCCTGAGACGAGAGGCGCCTTGACATGATGCCCACTAGCCACGCTTCTAGCACGGCTAGCAAGATTCACCGACGCATTGTAGTCGGCATTGGCTGTATAGCCGCAGAGTTGACAGGAGAACTCACTTTGACAGACACGGTTACGCTTGTCGATATG